>Ga0315298_1000531_pt1 | contig 73896 bp, 57 predicted proteins | sample WHS_1_MG_FD_203077 | JGI IMG/M metagenome (GOLD analysis project Ga0315298, IMG submission 203077) | Extremophilic microbial mat communities from Washburn Hot Springs, YNP, Wyoming, USA - WHS_1_MG | ecosystem: Environmental > Aquatic > Thermal springs > Hot (42-90C) | place: USA: Wyoming... | reverse complement strand
CTTTTTTTAAAACTGCAAAAGTTGATTTTGGAGGTTCAATACGAGAAGTATGTATAGATTGGATACCGGATATTAAAGTTGGAGATTATGTATTAGTCCATGTTGGTTATGCATTAAATAAAATAGACGAAAAAGAAGCAGAAGAAATTTTAATAACAATAAAAAATATAGAAGATAATGAAAGATGAAGTTCATTGATGAATATCGAAATGCAAAGCATACGGAAAAATTAGCAATTGAAATAAAAAGAATTACAAAGCATCGATGGCAAATAATGGAAATTTGCGGAGGTCAAACACATACAATTTTAAAGTACAAACTCGAAGAACTTTTACCAAAACAAATTACATTAATTCATGGTCCAGGTTGCCCAGTTTGTGTAACAGCAACTGATTTTATAGATAAAGCAATCACCATTGCATTTAATGATAATGTAATTTTAACATCATATGGTGATATGCTTCGAGTTCCAGGTTCAAAATATAATCTTTTATATGCTAGAACTTTAGGTGCCAATATAAGAATAGTCTATTCACCAATTGAATCAGTCAAGCTTGCACAAAAAAATCCCGACAAAAAAATAGTATTCTTTGCAATTGGTTTTGAAACTACTGCGCCAGCTACTGCAAGTTCTGTTATTGAAGCTAAAAGACTCGGATTAAAAAACTACTCTATACTTTGTGCACATGTATTAGTTCCGCCTGCAATTGAATTGCTGCTTCAATCTCAATTAACAAAAATAAATGCAATTCTTGCGGCTGGTCATGTCTGCACTGTGATGGGTTATAAAGAATATTTGCCAATTGCAAAAAAATATAAAGTTCCTATTGTTGTTACTGGATTTGAACCGAATGACATTCTTTTAGGAATTCTAATGGCAATTAGACAATTAGAAGAAGGCAGATATGAAGTAGAAAATCAATACAGCCGTGCAGTTAAAGAAAATGGAAATTTGAATGCACAAAAAATTATGTACGAAGTTTTTGAAACTACAGATTGTAATTGGCGTGGCATTGGGTTGATTAAAAATAGCGGATTAAAATTAAAGAAAGAATATTTAGACTTCGATGCAGAAAAAATTTTTCATATAGATACAATCGAAACATATCAACGTAATGAATGCATTGCTGGATTAATACTTCAAGGAATTAAAAAGCCTTATGAATGTAGCCAATTCTATAAAAAATGTAATCCTGATAATCCATTGGGTGCGCCTATGGTTTCGTCGGAAGGAGCCTGCTCGGCTTACTATCGATATAATTCAATTAACAAATTTATAAACAAAGATGAACGACAAATTCAACATTAATTTTAGCTGCCCCGTTCAAAGCAATGAGTACGATAAAATTTTGATGGCTCATGGTGGAGGTGGAACTTACAGCAAAAAATTATTAGAGCAATTTATTTATCCGCTTTTCGATAACAATATTTTATCTCAAAGGCTCGACAGTGGAATTTTTGAAATATCAAATTCAAAACTGGCTTTTACTACAGATTCATTTGTCGTAAGCCCTATCTTCTTCCCAGGCGGAGATATTGGTAAACTTGCAGTCAATGGAACTATTAATGACTTAACTGTTGTTGGTGCCAAACCATTATTCATTTCACTTTCTCTAATTATTGAAGAAGGCTTTCCGATAGAAGATTTTCAAAAAATACTTTTTTCAATAAAATCATCTACAGAAAAAGCTAATGTTAAAGTTATTACTGGCGACACAAAAGTTGTTGAAAAAGGTAACTGCGATAAAATTTTTATCAATACAGCAGGAATAGGAATAATTGAAACCGGGATTGATATAAATCCAGCGAAATGCAAAATTGGTGATAAAATAATTTTAAATGGCAGCATAGCCGAACATGGAATTGCAATCTTAACTTCAAGAAATAATTTTGAAATAGAAACAGACATTAAAAGCGATACATCTGCGTTAAATCATTTAGTTGAAAAAATTCTTAATGTAAGTAAAAACATTCATATGATGCGCGACCCAACGAGAGGAGGTTTATCAAGTTGTTTGAATGAAATAGCTCAAACTGCCTCTGTTAGCATGTTAATTTATGAAGAGAAAATTCCAGTAAAAGAAGAAGTAAAAAGCATATGTGAATTACTTGGATTGGATCCACTATACATAGCAAACGAAGGAAAAATTGTCGTCATAGTAGAGCCTGATGATGCTGATGCAGTTTTACAAACTATGCGGCAGGATCCACTTGGACAAGATGCACAAATTATTGGTGAAATTATTGAAGATAATTCAAATTTAGTTTTTATGAAAACAATAATTGGAACAACTCGAATTGTTGATATGATTTCAGGCGAACAGTTACCAAGAATTTGTTAATAAAATATTTATTAAAATGGAAGGAAATAACATCATAGTTGGACAAAACAAAAAAATTCTTGAAATAATAGAAAAGATTGATAAGATTGCAAATACTGATTGCTCAATACTGTTAATTGGCGAAACAGGCGTTGGAAAAGAATTATTTGCCGAATATATTCATAAAAAAAGCAACCGCAGTCACTATCCCTTAGTTAAAGTTTCTCTTTCGACTTTGCCTCCAAATTTAATTGAAAGTGAATTATTTGGATACGAAAAAGGTGCATTTACAGGTTCTCTATATGATAAAAAAGGATTATTTGAAATCGCTGATAAAGGTACAATTTATTTAGATGATATTGACGATTTCCCTTTAGAACTACAACCTAAATTATTGAGAGTAATTGAGAATAAAGAAATAAAAAGAATAGGAGCTCAAACATCTGTCCCATTAGATATAAGATTAATAACATCTTCAAAAATTGATTTAAGCCAATTAGTAGCTCAAGAAAAATTCAGGATGGATTTATTTTTCAGAATTAATGTCTTCCCTATTGAAATACCTCCTTTACGTGAACGAGCTGATGATATTCCTTTGTTAATTAACTATTTTCTAAAATTATATGAACCCAACAGACCAATTGAAATTTCTGAACCAGCTCTTGAGGCATTTAAATCTTATTCGTGGCCCGGAAATGTTAGAGAACTAAAAAATATAATCCAGCGAATAGTCCTCTTTTCAAATGGTAAGATTACTCTGGAAAATCTTCCCAACGAAATAAAACAAAAACAACAATTAGACAATTTCCTTAAAAGATGTATTTCTTGCTTTGAAAATAGAAGAATGAATTTTGAGGAAGTTATGAGATGCGTTGAATCACATTTATTACAGCAAGCACTTGCTATATCAGAAGGAAATCGTACTCATGCCGCACGCTTATTAGGCTTAAGCTTATCTACCTTCAGAGATAAACTAAAAAAGTATAATCTCGACTAAAATTTATTTTTTCTTTTAAAAACAACTAAGATGCGAACTTCCGCACACAATTAACGATTTTCCGTTAATCTGTTAATCTATAATATCACAATAACCACTTTTTTTACAACTGTTATTATATGGCATTCAACTTGCAAATAATTTTTAAAAATCAGAAAATCAATGGAACTGCCTTTAATAATATTAGGTCTGGGAAATAAAATTTTGGGTGACGATGGGGCTGGAATCTTAGTAGCAGAAAAACTTAAAAAAAGGCTGCAGAATGTTCCTCAAATTAAAGTTGATACTACTTCACTGGGTGGACTTAGAATTATTGATTTGATAAAAGATTATAATTCAGCAATAATTATTGATACAATAAAAAGCGGGATGAAATTAGCAGGGCATATTTACATATTCTCACATAAAGATTTTATTAATTCACTTAGAATGGTTTCTTATCACGATATTAATTTTTGTACAGCAATTGAATTTGCAAAGAAGATGAACATACAAATGCCCAAAGAAATTTTAATTTATGCAATTGAAGCAAAAGAAACAGATGTATTTACATATAAAATTAGCCGAGAAATCAAAACAGCGATTGATATTTGTACCGAAAAGATAATTTCATTTATTGAAAAAGAATTTAATCTTAAAAACACAGAGGTTGAAAATTAATCAGGAGTAAAAATGATTGCCGAAGATCTTACAGCCTTAGAAGCACTTGGAATTGCAATTCGAAGTGAAATTGATGCACAGGAGATTTATCAGGATTTAGCAGATTTATCACAAAATGATTTATTAAAAGAACGATTTATTAATCTTGTAAAAGAAGAAAAGCAACATCAAGTACTGCTTGAAAAAAAATATAATCAAATGTTTCCAGACGTACCTCTTAAACTGCCAGAAAGTCAAATGCCTAAAAATGTAAATTCCTCAACGACAAGAAAAAAATTGAATATTAAAGATGTTTTGAAAATAGCAATTGATGAGGAAAAGCGTTCGAGAGATTTTTATCTCGATTGTGCTGAATACGTAAAAGATCTTTCAGGCAAAAGAATGTTTAGATTTCTTGCTGATATGGAATTTTCCCATCAAATGATTTTAACTGCTGAATATGAAATGATTGAAAAGTATCCTCAATACTTTGGGGATGTAAAGCACTGGGAAGTTGAAGATAGTTTAAGAAAAGAAAAAAAATAAGAGAATAATAAGGTGAATAAATGATTACAGAAATTGAAATTCTACCAGGTGTGTTGAGTAAAAAGGAGACTACTTTAAGAAATACATTTTTAGAACACACTAAAATTATACCTCAGGGAGAAAGAATTAAACTTTGTATTCAATGTGGTACTTGTACTGGTTCCTGTCCCCTTTCATATGCAATGGATATAACACCGAGAAAATTAATTGCATTATTCAGAGCTGGTGATATGGAATCTATTTTAAAAAGCAGAGCTATCTGGATATGTGCTTCATGTTATACTTGTCAAACACGATGTCCCTCTCAAATTAAAGTTACTGATATACTTTATGCACTAAAACGAACTGCTATGGAAAAGAAAATATTAAATCCAGGTATACCAACTTATGCATTATCGCAGTCATTTATGAAAAGTATTTATAAATATGGCCGGCTTAATGAACCAAGATTAATTATAAAATTTATTATGAGAACTGGCTTTTGGAAAATTTTTAATATGATACCTTTAGGAATTCGTATGCTCAAAAAAAATAGAATAAAATTTTCTACAGAAAAAATTAAAGGGATTACAGATTTAAGAAAAATTATGTTAAAGGCTGAAACATTTGATATGCCAATTGAAAAAGAATTGCCCGCATATACGCCTGAAGCTGTTGGATATAAATCAATAAGTTGAATAAATATTTGGAAGCCTTAAAATGAAATACGCATATTATCCTGGATGCAGTCTTCATTCAGTAAATAAAAGTTATGACCAATCGTGCAAAGCAGTATTTAATAATCTCAATTGTGAATTAACTGAATTAGAAGACTGGAATTGCTGCGGGGCAACAATTTATATGTCAATAAAAGAAATTACAGCTCTTGCAGTTGCTGCTCGTAATCTTGCTCTTGCTGAAAAACTTGGCTGCGATATTGTTACGCCCTGCAGTTCTTGTTATACAATACTCAACAAAGCTAATCGATATTTAAAGAATAATGAAGAAGTATTTGAAAAAGTTAACCTTTGTCTAAGAGAAGCTAATCTATCATATCACGGGACAATACGAGTAAGACATCCACTTGATATTCTTGTAAATGATATTGGAATAGATGTAATTAAATTAAATATTAAAATACCATTAAACCAGTTAAAGATTGCAAATTATTATGGTTGTCAAATAGTTCGTCCTGAAAAAGGTTTTGATGATAGAGAAAATCCAAAGACCATGGAGAATCTTTTTGAATCACTCGGAGCTAAAGAAATTTATTTCCCATATAAACTAAGATGCTGTGGTGGTATGCTGATGACAACTTTTCAAAATGCTTCTCTTAAACTATCAAAAGAAATATTAGAATGTGCTATAGAAAATGGTGCTGATTGTATTGCTACTACCTGCCCGCTCTGTCAAATGAATCTCGAAGGATATCAAAACAAAATAAATAAAATTTATGGCACTGAATTTAAAATGCCAATTCTTTTCTTTACTCAAATTTTGGGTGTAGCCTTAGGAATCAATAAAAAAGAATTAGGATTAGAAAACAACTTCTATAAATGTGAAAAATTAGAAGAGTTATTCATTTCATCTTCAAAACAAAAAGAACTCACTACTGTGGGGTAAAAATGAACAATAACGAAAAAGTTGGAATTTATATTTGTCATTGTGGAGTAAACATAGCACAAACTGTCCGCGTAGATGAAATTGCAGAACGAATGAGAACAAAACCTAATGTTGAAGTTTCTACAACTTATAAATTTATGTGCTCTGACCCTGGACAGCAAATGATTCAAACTGATATTAAAGAAAAAGGTTTAACCAGAGTAATAGTTGCAGCTTGTTCACCACATATGCACGAATTAACATTTAGAAATGCCTGTGAAAGAGCTGGATTAAACAGATATTTATTTCAAATGGCAAACATACGAGAACAATGTGCATGGGTTCATGATGATATTGATAAAGCAACAACAAAAGCACTGGCTCTTGTAAATGCAGCATATAAAAGAGTATTGCATCAAATCCCACTGAAGGCTGAAAAGAGTAAAATAAATCCAAATACTTTAATTATTGGAGGAGGTATTGCTGGAATTCAGGCAGCATTGGAAATAGCAGACTCAGGCAATAAAGTCTATCTTGTCGAAAAAGAGTCGACTATTGGTGGACAGATGGCAAAGTTTGATAAAACTTTTCCAACACTCGATTGTGCTGCTTGTATATTAACTCCTAAAATGGTAGCAGTAAGTCACAGAAAAAATATAGAATTAATGACACTTTCCGAAGTAGAAAAAGTAAGCGGATATGTTGGCAACTTCACTGTAAGAATAAGAAAAAAAGCACGATATGTTAATTCTAAATGTACATCATGTGGTGAATGCACAAAAGTATGCCCTGTTAAAGTTCCTAACTGGTTTGATGAATTTAAACAAATGCGTACTGCAATTCATAAAGCATTTCCACAGGCAGTACCTAACACATATGTAATAGATAGGCAGGAACGACCACCCTGTATTGAGTCGTGCCCAATTCGTCAGGAAGCAGCCGGCTATATTGCATTAATTCGAAATAGAAGATTTCACGAGGCTGCACAACTTATTCATAAAAGAAATCCATTAGCATTTATTTGCGGCAGAATTTGTTATCACCCATGTGAAAGTGAATGCAACCGCGGACATGTAGATAAACCGCTTGCAATACAACAACTGAAACGATTTGCACTTGATTGGGAACTAAAACATTATGGAAAATTTGTCCCTCCTAAAATTGAAGTAAAACGAGAAGAAAAAGTTGCTGTGGTTGGTTCTGGTCCTGCTGGATTAACATGCGCACACGATTTAGCACTCAAAGGCTTTCAAGTTACAGTATTTGAACAACATTCAATACCAGGCGGCATGCTTGCTGTGGGTATTCCCGAATATCGACTCCCAAAACATTTCTTAGCTATGGAAATAAATTATCTGAAAGATCTTGGTATACAATTTAAAACTAATACAAAAATTGGAACCGATATTACAATAGATGAACTATTTTCCGATGGATACTCGGCAATATTTATAGCAATTGGAGCTCATAAGAGCATTAAACTTGATATCCCCGGTGAAGATGCTGATGGAGTTATATCAGGAATTGAATTCCTTAGAAAAGTAAATATTGGGATTGGAATTGATATTGGGAAAAATGTGGCTGTTATAGGGGGCGGAAATACTGCAATCGATGCAGCACGAACAGCTCTTCGATTAGGAGCACGAAAAGTTACTATTCTATATCGAAGAACAAAATTTGAAATGCCAGCTTCCGAAGAAGAAATTGAAGATGCCGAAGCTGAAGGAATTCATATTGCTTATCTAACAGCCCCTGTTGAAATTCTTAAAGAGAATGGTAAAGTAAAAGCCTTAAAATGCATTCGAATGACTCTCGGCGAGCCCGATTCATCAGGAAGAAGGAGACCAATCCCCATCCCCAATAGCGAACATATACTCGAATTCGATAAAGTGATTGTAGCAATTAGTCAAACTCCAGATTTACAAGGACTGCAAATGAATAATACTTTTATTACAACAAAATGGGGAACACTTCAAACTAATCTCGAAACACTTGAAACAAATGTCAAAGGTGTTTTTGCTGGCGGTGATGTTGTTTTAGGACCTTCCACTGTTATTGCATCGATGGGGCAAGGCAGACGGGCTGCCGAATCAATCGAAAAATATCTTAACAATGAACCTTTGCAAAATTATACTACTCATATGGTTAAATTAGAAGTATTAAGAGGAGAAAGTTTTAGACCACACTCTTATGCTCCTACATACAAAGAAACCCCAAAGATAGAACGTGAGCGAGTTTCAAAATTAGAACCAACTGCTCGTAAAAATACTTTCGAAGAAGTAGAACTTGGTTTTACAGAAGAACAAGCAGTTCGGGAAGCATCACGATGCTTAAATTGTGGCGTATGTGTTGAATGCCATGAATGTCAAAGAGTATGCGAACCAAATGCAGTTGATTATTCCATGAAAGACGAAATTATTGATGTTAATGTTGGACAAATTATTGTTGCAACAGGATATGACATTCTTGATGCCTCAAAATTATTCCCTTATGGTTATGGAAGATTAAAAAATGTTTATAGTGCTCTTGAATTTGAAAGAATGTTATCATCTACCGGTCCAACAGGTGGAAAAATTTTATTAGATAATGGAAAAGAACCAAGAGCAGTTGCTATAATTCATTGTGTTGGCTCTCGTGATTCTAATTTTAATAAATATTGTTCACGCGTTTGCTGTATGTATGCAATGAAATTTGCCCATCTCATTAAAGATAGAACCAATGCCGAAGTCTATCAATTCTACATCGATATGAGAGCTTATGGAAAAGGTTATGAAGAATTTTATTCAAGAATATTAAACGAAGGAGTAAATGTCATTCGAGGTAAAGTTGCAGAAGTTGTTGAAAGAAAATCAAAAGATGGCGATACATTTTTAGCTGTAAAATGTGAAGATACACTCATTGGAAAATTCAGAGAAATTCCAGTTGATATGGTAATTCTCTGCAATGCAATTGAACCAAATAAAGCCGCAGAAAAAATTGCAAAACTTTTAAGCTTATCAAAAAGCCCTGATGGTTTCTTCTTAGAAAGGCATCCAAAGTTAGACCCATTTTCAACAATAAGTGATGGAATTTATATAGCAGGATGTGCACAAGGACCCAAAGATATTCCGGATACAGTTGCACAGGCAAGCGCAGCTGCCGGAAGAGCTCTTTCAATGATTTCAAAAGGCGAAGTAGAAATTGATCCTATCCGTGCATTCATTGATGAAAAATATTGTTCAGGTTGCCGTATCTGTAATAATTTATGTCCTTATAATGCAATCGAATTTGACGAAACCAAAAAGGTTTCTATCGTCAACGAGACACTTTGTAAAGGCTGCGGAACTTGTGTTGCTGCTTGTCCCGCAAGTGCAATTACAGGTATGGGATTTTCTGATAATCAAATTTATGCTGAATTAGAAGGAATCTTAGAAATATAAAATAGTAGAACTATGAACAGCGAAAATAATACAAATGGATTCGAACCAAAAATTGTCGGCTTCCTTTGTAATTGGTGTGCATACTCAGGAGCCGATTTAGCTGGGGTTTCAAGAATTAAATCATCACCAAATATTAGAATTATTAGAACAATGTGTTCAGGACGAGTAGACCCATCTTTTATTCTGGAAGCATTCAAAAGAGGTGCCGACGGTGTTCTTGTTGCCGGTTGTCATTTTGGAGATTGTCATTACCTTGAAGGAAATTTTAAAACAATAAGACGTATAGAATTTATTAAGATGATATTAAATCAATTTGGTATAAATGAAAAAAGAGTACGACTAGAATGGATTTCTGCTTCTGAAGCTGAAAAATATGCTAAAGTATCTTTCGAATTTACTGACGAAATTAAAAAGTTAGGTCCATTAAAACTCTTTAGAAATGAACGAGGATAAAATGGCAAAACCAAAATTAGCATTGTATTGGGCTGCAAGCTGCGGCGGCTGTGAAATTACAATTCTTGATATTGAAGAAAAAATTTTGGATGTAGCTGAATTTTTTGATATTGTTTTTTGGCCATGTGCAATGGACTTTAAATACAGCGACATTGAATCAATGGACGATAACTCAATTGATATAACACTCTTTAATGGTGCAATTCGCAACGATGAAAATGAACATATAGCAAAATTATTAAGAAGAAAATCGAAATTATTAATTGCATTTGGTTCCTGCGCTTCGGAAGGATGTATTCCAGGCTTAGCAAATTTGTTCACAAAAGAAGATATTTTTGATTTCGTATATAAATCTTCACCAAGTCTCGAAGATGATAGCAAGGGAATTTTCCCAGTTACAAGCACACAACACACAGAGGGTGAAACAACATTACCAAAATTTTGGAATACAGTTCATACATTAGACCAGATTGTCGACGTTGATTATTATATTCCAGGATGTCCACCACAATCATTTCAAGTAGCTGCAGTTATTTTAGCAGTAATTGAAATTCTAAAAACCGGGAAAGAATTACCGCCAAAAGGTTCGGTATTAGGAACAGATAGTAAAACCTGCTGCGATGAATGTCCACGCGTAAGAAAAGAAAAAAAGATAAAAGAATTTTTCAGACCTCACGAAATTATTCCTAAAGAAGATGAATGTTTATTAGACCAAGGAATATTATGTATGGGCCCTGCAACAAGAAGTGGATGTGGTGCTCTTTGTGTAAAAGCAAATGTTCCATGTCGTGGCTGCTATGGTCCGCCTCCAAATGTAAAAGACCAAGGGGCAAAAATGATTTCTGCATTAAGCTCAGTCATTGATGCAACAACTCCAGAAGAAATAAGAAAAATATTAGATAAAATTGCAGACCCAATAGGAACATTATACAGATTTTCTCTTGCTGCTTCGCTTTTACAACGAAAACAAAATGATGTAAAATAAAAATGGTTAATACTATGCAACATATAAAAATAGATCCAATCACAAGACTTGAAGGTCATGGTAGAATTGATATATTTTTGAATGATGAGGGCGAAGTTGAAAACTGCTACTTCATAGTTCCTGAATTACGCGGTTTCGAAAAATTTGTTCAGGGCAGACCTGTAGAAGAAATGCCCAGAATTACCACACGCATTTGCGGTGTATGTCCCGAAGCTCATCATATGGCATCTGCCAAAGCCTGTGATGCAGTCTACAAAGTAGAAATTCCATCTGCAGCAAAAAAGTTGAGAGAATTGCTTTATTCAGTTTTCTTTTGTGCTGACCACACAGTTCATTTTTATGCTTTGGGTGGTCCCGACTTCGTTGTTGGACCTGATGCACCAAAGTCAGAACGAAATATTTTAGGACTCATAAATAAAGTTGGTATTGAAGCCGGCAAAAAAGTTATTAAGCTCCGCTCACTTGCACAAAATATAATTCAAACTTTGGGTGGCAAAAAAATCCATCAAGTAACTGCAATACCGGGCGGAATTACAAGAGGTCTTAGCGAGGAAGAACGAGAACAATTTGCTAAAGATTTAGAGTACTTTATTGACTTTGCTAAATTTACTTTTAAAGTCTTTGATGATATCGTTTTAAAAAATTCCAACTATATTGATCTTATCCTCTCAGACACATATACACAAAAAACATATTATATGGGTTTGGTCGATGAGAATAACAAAGTAAATTTTTATGATGGAAAAGTTAGAGTAATCGACCCCGAAGGAAATGAGTTTTGTAAGTATGAACCAAAAGAATATACACAACATATTGCTGAACATATCGAAAGCTGGAACTATCTTAAATATCCATTCTTGAAAAAAATTGGGTGGAAAGGATTTGTGGATGGAATTGAAAGCGGTATATATATTGCTACTCCCCTATCACGATTAAATGTATCAGAGGGAATGGCTACCCCTTTGGCACAGGAAGAATATGAAAAGTTTTACCAAACATTTACCAATGACCACACTGGGAAAATTCCAGTTCATCATACATTAGCAACGCACTGGGCACGCATCATCGAACTGATGTATGCAGCCGAACGAGCAAATGAACTAATTAATGACCCAGAAATAACATCAAAAGAAATCAGAACAATACCTACAGAAATACCAACGGAAGGAGTAGGGATTGTTGAAGCACCGCGAGGAACTTTAACCCATCACTATATTACTGATGAAAGAGGAATCGTTCAAAAAGCAAATTTAATTGTTGGAACAACGAATAACCATGCAGCAATTTCAATGTCAATTAAACGAGCAGCCAAGGGATTAATTAAAAAAGGCTGCGAAATCACTGATGCTACATTAAATATGATAGAAATGGCTTTCCGTGCATACGATCCATGCTTTGGTTGCGCTACACATACATTACCTGGACAAATGCCCATAGAACTATGCGTATACGATGCAGATGGAAATATGATAAATCATAAACAACGATATTAAAAAATAAACTAAATTTACCATCAAAATAATTTTATAATAATCACAATTAGAGTTTTGTAACTATAATCAACTAAAGTAAATCTTAATTATGCATTAAAAATCTAAAATCAGTTACAGGGAATGATAAACACTATTAGAACTTATTTCTAGTGCATAGTGTTATTACTCATAGATAATTTTATTCAAGCATGGAAAAAAAGAAAAAAATAGTTTCGCTTTTTATTCTCTTTAGTTTTGTGTTATTCTTCGCCCACAGCGAGTTGAATTTATTTTCAGAATCTGCACAAAGATATAAGCATAATCATCAAGATTTTTGTGAAATTGTTAAATTATCCAGAATTGAAAAACCAGGAAATCTTCATCAAAAAATTACTGTACAGGATTTTCATTTTAATGATAATTGTTGTAACGAATGCAAAAAGATTAACGACTATTTACAGAATACTGACTTATCTTCCACAAAAAAATTCTTTACTGTAAATACTTATCTCCTTAACAGAACACTTCTTATTTAAGCTATCCAAACTTTTTTCTATAGAAATCAATTGAATTATTATCCCGATAATCAGGAATTAGCGTATCGCCATCAAAGGTAAACATATATTCATAAAATTTTAGGATGACTATGAATAAACAAATAGTTGTAATTATTTTATTTATAACCTCAGCAATTTTTGGGCAGACAGAAAAATTATCATTAAACGAAGCAATAGAAACTGCCTTAAAAAACAATCCACAAATTTTAACTGCTGAAAAAGAAATATTCGTTATCGAGGGGAAAATACTTCAAGCTGGCAGAATTCCGAATGCAGAATTTTCTATTGAGTCTAATGAAATCCCAACTGATTTATCTTTTAGCAAGGCTGATGAATTAGACATTAACTTTTCGCAGCAGCTGGAATTTTTCGGCAAGCGAAGAATGAGAATCCAATCTGTAGAATATCAAAAACAAATTGCAAAATTGAATTTAGAGCGAATAAAGAAAATTATAACCGCTCAGGTTAACATAGATTATTATCAATTTTTACATTGAGATTGGAAGAGTTTCTTGTATGTTTTTAGAATACCAGCACTTTATCCGAATCCATTGTCCATGCAGCTAATTCAGCCATTGTACTTATTTGGCAGCCATCAATTAAAGGAATATTTTTTATTCCTCGTGCATCTGCACAAGTGCCACAAATTTTCACTTTGCCGCCTTTCGAAATAATTGATTTTAACATTCGTTCGATATTGTAATATCCGTTAGGAGTATTTTGATTTGGTAATGCACATGTAGCAGCATCGGCCATCAAAAATATTCTTACTTCTGCATTTTGATAATCTTTTTGAACTTGCATTGCAAGTCGAAGTGCATTATATGCTTTTTCAGTTCCATATGGTGCGTCATTAATGATGATTAAATACTTCATTTTCTTTCCTTTATTTTATTTGTATGCAGTAATTCCATAATGATATGGAGGCAGCGGGATTTCTTTATTAATGATTTTAAAATTTGCTTTCAACAGCCATTCAACACATTGAAGCGGTGTTGGACGTATTTCCAATGATGGACCTCGTGGAGTAATTGAAGAATGTATCCAGTGAATAATTCCAACTTTACCTTTGGGTTTAAGAATCCGATAAGATTCACTTAAAAGAGTTAACGGATTTTCCGCGTGAAGAATATTGAAAAGCATAACATAGTCTATTGAGTTATCTTCCATTCCAGTTCCTTCATTTACAAAATCACGTTTTATTACTTTAATATTGGAAATATTTTCTACTGCAATTCTTTCCTTTAATCTATTAATCATTGCATCATCAATATCGAAAGCATACAAAGTACCTTTAATAATTCTTGCTGCGGGAATTGAAAAAGTACCATACCCAGAACCAAATTCAGCTACATTAAAAATCGTATCATCTAAATGAAGCTTAGAAAAAATAAATTGAGTATCAAAAAAAGATTCCCAATAAGATTCTTCCGGCATTCCGCTTTCTCTAATTTTCATAATCTATATTTTTTATTTGGATACCTAAAAGTTTTAATCCAATCAACATTAGTCTTGTGTTCTTCTTCAAACTATTAATTAGAGATATGATGCAGCGTATGAATACATCTTGTTTTTTTCCACAAATATAATTTTTATAGGAATTTTGAGCACTCATTTTATTATAAATGTCATATAGAATTTTTTTGACATTTTAATTTACCAAATACTTTATCAAAATTAATTGTTTAAGCATTCATGTCTATTAGAAAAAAATCAATGAGCTAAAACACCTCCGAAAAAACCTGTTACTAAGACTAAAGCAATTGTTACTAAAGACATTATCAGAGATATTTTTCTATACTTAACTGACAATAATGATATAAGCCACACAAAAATTGAAATTGCAGAAAAGATTCCTAACAGTTCGTGTGTTTCTGCTACCCACATTTTATTTGTATTTTCAAACGCTGTCTTTTGTGCTTCACCAGTAAAATAGGCACCAACAGCCGATAAAAAAGCTAAAAGCATTAATGCAAAAACTGCTTTTCTATATCTTTCATCTTTAAGATAAAAGAACATTAATAAAAAAGCTCCTGCGGAAAGTGCTATCGGGAAATGAACAATTTTATTGTGTAAATGTTCATAAATTGCTTCGACTGGTTTAATAACATATTCTAGTTCTTTCTTTTCAACCAATTCTTGTTTATTAACTATTTTATTAGTTGGCTTACCATTTACTGCAATTGTATCCCCATTAACTATAGTCACAGTATCGGGTTTTGTTTTTTCTTTATGACCTTCATGGGCATAAATTACAACAGCAATGAATAAAAAGATTATAATAAAATTTGTTTTCTTCATAGATGTACCTTAATATTTCTGATTATTCAGAATTTCTCATAAAAGACATTTTATAATAAATCAACTTTATTGCCTAACTATTTTTTAATCTTAAAATTATGTTTGAGTAAATTTTCTTTTGCCTGCTGAAGAGTTACCTCTTTTAGATTCATTCCGCATAATGGGCATTTACCGGGTCTATCAGAAATTACATTCCAATCCATTTGGTCTTGAAAAACTTTGCCGTCTTTATTTTCATCAATTGCATTTAAATCAATTTCACCTTCTCTAATTAAAGGGGATTTTTTCTCTTCAGTCATTTTATGCTCTTCATTCATCATGTGATGAGTTGAATCTTTCATCATTTTCATATCGTGCATATGATGCCGGCTTGATGAATCGTGCATCATTTGATGAGTTTGTTTCATAGTCTTTTGTTTAATTTTTGTAGTATCTTTCTTCACTTGTGCTAATAAGGAAACACCAGTAAGAAGTATAATTACTATTAACAGATTGTTAAAGATTTTTATTGTTTTCATTTTCTTCTCCCTTATTTAATGATTTTCTTAATAATGATTTATTACTTATCATCATTGTAAATCTTGCCTTTATTTTTTTTGCAATAAAATTTTTTACCTCCATTTAAATTCTTTCTTAAGATTCTAATTCTATACCTTTTTCCTTTGCTTCTTTTTTCATTTCCCATGAACGCCAGAGGTAATAAATTACAGGATAAACAGCTAATTCCATCAATACTGAAGTAACAACGCCGCCAATCATAGGTGCAGCAATTCGTTTCATCACATCTGCACCAGTTCCGTGACTCCACATAATTGGAATTAAACCAGCAATGATTACAGAAGCAGTCATAATTTTAGGACGTACACGCTTAACAGCCCCATGATGAATGGCTTCTTTAAGTCCTTTCAATCCAGTAAGTAAACCTTTTTCTTTCCATTCTTTTAATGCAATATCAAGATAAAGTAACATAACCACTCCAGTCTCTGCATCTAAGCCAGCGAGTGCAATTATTCCAACCCAAACTGCAATACTTAAATTGTAACCGAGTAAATAAAGCAGCCAAAAAGTACCAACAAGTGAAAATGGTACTGCAAGAAATACAATTGCTACTTTAGTTAAGGAACGGGTATTGAGATAAATAATTACAAAGATTATGAATAAAGTCATTGGAATTATAAAAATCAATCTTTCCTGAGCACGCAGCATATATTCATATTCACCGCTCCAAGTAATATTATAATTAGCAGGCAGTTTAATTTTTTCAGCTACTATTTTTTGAGCATTTTTAACATAAGTCCCAATATCAATATCTTTTATGTCAACATAGACCCATGCATTAGGACGTGTATCCTCGCTTCTAACAACCATAGGACCTTTGCGTGGCGTAAAAGTCGCAATCTGACCAAATGGAACTTGTTCTCCAATTGGAGTTGGAATTAGAACTCTTTTTAATGCATCAATATTATCTCGCAGTTCTCTACTGTAACGAAGGTTAACAGTATATCTTTCCAATCCTTCCACTGTATTTGTAATAGCCATACCGCCCATTGCAGTTTCAATTACTTTTTGAACATCATCTATTGTCAAACCATATCGTGCAGCTTCTTTTCTATTAATTTCAATATCAAGATAATTACCACCTACAGCTCTTTCTGCAAATGCACTTAAAGTGCCGGGGACAGTCCGCATTACAGCTTCCACCTTTCTACCAATTTCTTGCAATGTATCCAAATCGGGACCAGAAATTTTAATTCCGACAGGTGTTTTAATTCCAGTGGCGAGCATATCAATCCTTGTTTTAATAGGCATTGTCCAAGCATTTGTTACACCCGGGAATTGAATAGCTCTGTCCATTTCATCAATTAGTTTTTTGGGAGTCATTCCGGGACGCCATTCACTTTCTGGTTTTAACATTATTGTAGTTTCAATCATATCAAGACCAGCTGGGTCTGTTGCAGTTTCTGCACGACCAATTTTGCCAAATACATGATGGACTTCTGGAAATTGTTTTATGATTTTATCTGTTTGCTGCAATAATTCTCTTGCTTTTGTAATTGAAATTCCTGGCATTGTTGTAGGCATATAAAGTAAATCACCTTCATAAAGCGGCGGCATAAATTCAGAACCAATTTTTTTGAATGGAATTATTGTTATACCAAGAATAATTAATACAGCAACAATAACAGCTTTGTTGTACTTTATTACAAAATCAACAACTGGATGATATATTTTAATAAGAAATCTATTGATTGGATTTTTTTCTTCTGGCATTATTTTACCACGAATCCAATAGCCCATAAGTATTGGAACAATTGTAATAGAAAGAATTGCAGCAGCAGCCATTGAATATGTTTTTGTGTATGCTAATGGTTTAAATAATCTTCCTTCCTGAGCTTCGAGTGTAAATACTGGAATGAAAGATACAGTTATTACCAGCAGTGAGTAGAATAATGATGGACCAACTTCTTTGGAAGCATCAATAATCAACTGCCAGCGATTTCTTCTTTCTTCAAGCGGTTTTAGTGCTTCGTGTTCAATATGTTTATGTGCATTTTCAATCATAATAATTGCAGCATCCACCATTGCACCGATTGCTATTGCAATTCCACCTAATGACATTATGTTTGCATTAATTCCCTGCCAGCGCATTATTATAAAAGACATTAATATTGCCGTGGGCAATGTAAAGACTGCCACAAATGCACTTCTTGCATGCATTAAAAATATTATACAAACCAGAGCAACAATTAATATTTCTTCAATTAGTTTTTCTTTTAATGTATCAATAGCTCGTTCAATTAATCCCGAACGGTCATATACAGGTTCAATTTTTACATCGTCAGGCAACCCTGCTTTCAATTCTTCTATTTTGTTTTTTACATCTTTAATAACCTTGAGAGCATTTTGTCCATACCTCATTACTATTATTCCACCAACTACTTCACCTTCACCATTAGCTTCAGCGATTCCTCTTCTCATTAAGGGACCCAACGTTACATCAGCAACATCTTTTAAGTAGACAGGTGTATTAGTTCTTTTATCTACCATTAATGGAATATTTTCAATATCCTCAATTGATTTGATGTAGCCAAGTCCTCTCACCATAAATTCCATTTCACCCATTTCAATTACTTCGCCGCCAACATCGTTATTGGATTTCATTATTGCCATTTCTATCATATCGATGGGAATGTTGTAGGCAAGAAGTTTTGCCGGGTCAACTGTTACTTGATACTGTTTAACATATCCGCCAATACTTGCTACTTCAGCTACACCTTCGACTGAAGAGAGTGCATATTTTAGATACCAATCTTGAATTGACCGAAGTTCTTGTAGCGACCTTTTATCAGATGTGAGTTTGTATTCATAGACCCAGCCGACACCTGTTGCATCTGGACCTAAAGTAGGAACTACTTTGGGAGGAAGTCTTTTTTGTGCATAGTTAAGATATTCTAATACTCTGCTTCTTGCCCAATAAATATCAGTACCATCTTCAAAAATTATATAAACTAATGAGAAACCAAAAAATGAATAACCTCGCACTACTTTAGAACCCGGGACGGAGACCATTGCAGTTGTTAATGGATAGGTAACCTGATCTTCTACTATTTTTGGTGATTGTCCTGGATATTCTGTATAAATAATAACTTGCACATCACTCAAATCTGGAATAGCATCTACAGGAGTATTCACTAAAGAATAAATTCCAATCCCAATTATAAAAGCCGTTGCAAGTATAACGAGAAATTTATTCTTTACAGAAAACTCTATTATTTTTTGTAACATTTTTACTCCATTATTTTATACAGACTTCTTCTCTCAAATTGACTGATTATATGTAACCACTTAGAGCACTAAGTTCACTTAGTGGTAATTTTTTTTAGAACAACAATTATCACAAAATCTATTTTTTGTATTTAAAACCATGTTTCTCAAGATTTGCTTTAACTTCATCAATTGTAAATTCTTTGAGTGTCATTCCACAAATTGGGCATTTGCCTGGTTTATCAGAAATTACATTCCAGTCCATAATATCTTGATAAAGTTTGCCATCCTTATTTTCATCAATTGCTTTTAAGTCAATTTCCCCTTTGCGAATTATAGAACTCTCATTGTGTTCTTTATGAATACTTTCAGATTTTTTTGATTTCACTTCGTTCTTCTGTTTTTCTTTATCATCCATATTCATTTTGCTGTGTTCATCTGAGGTACTTTGTTTCTCAGTCGGTTTGCTCATATCCATCCCTTTATGGCCACTCATTTGCTGAATTGCAGCTTTAAGATTGCTTTCCGAATCAATCAGGAATTGAGAAGAGACAACAATTTTTTCACCTTCTTGAATTCCTTCAAGCACCTGAACTAATCCATCAGATTCAACACCCAATTTAATTTCTCTTGGCTCGAAGTAACCGCCGCCTAATGAAATTACAGCTATGTTTCTTTCGCCAGAACGTATAATTGCCTGGTTTGGAACAACAATAGCATCTACTGAAACTGGTGAAACAAATTTAACAGTAGCAAACATTCCAGGTTTGAAATCATAGTTTGCAGTATTTCTTACTTCTGTTCTTACTTTTACAGTTTTTGTTTCTTCATTTAAGAAAGGATAAATGTAAGTAACTCTGCCTTGATAAGTTTTACCTGGCAAGTAAGATAATTCTAATTCAACTTTTTGATTTAGCTTAATCCAGGGTAAATCCATTTGATAGATATCAGCCATAACCCAAACTGTTGAAAGGTCGGCAACTTTATATAATTCCATACCAGCCATAATTTGTTGACCCTGATAAACCATCTTTTCAACAACAATTCCATTGACTGGCGAATAAATAGTAAGAGTTTTCTTAGGTGCATTGTTTCTTTCAATTTCTTCAATATCTTTCTCGGAAATATCCCAATAGAGTAATCTTCTCCTGGCACTATTAACTAATTCTAAAGCTCCTTCTTTTACATCAGCAGAACTTTGGGATACTTTTTTTAGATAACGAATTGCCTGAAGATATTCTTCTTGTGTGCTTACAAGTTCCGGACTGTAAATTTCAAACAGCGGTTGACCTTTACTGATATATTTGCCTGTGTAATCAACATATAATTTTTCAACCCAGCCCATAATTTTTGTTGTAATAGTTGTAACTTTTGTTTCATCGTAATCAATTTGACCTGTAGTTCTAATTACCTTTTGCATTTTTTGTCTTTTTACTGTTTCTACACGCACACCAATATTTTGAACCACAACTGGGTCAATTTTAATTCCTTGTATATCACTTTCGCCTTCATAGACAGGGACTAATTCCATTCCGCAATCTGGCGCAATTCCCGGCTTATCAGAAGTGTACCACGGATGCATAGGGTCTTTATAATAAGCAATTTTTTTTTCTCCACTTTTAGTTTCTTCGTCAGCATAAACAGGAACGTAATCCATTCCATCAGGTGCTTTCTTAGGAGTAGGGGAAGTTTGAGTAGGATCCATTGGATTACGATAATATAAAATCTTTCTTTCTTTTTGTTGAACAGACGAAGAACTAGATTTAAAGACGAGCCATCCAATACCTAATCCAATTATAAGGAAGACAATTGCGGTTATAATAATTTTTCTCATTACAAAATCTCCTCTATTTTCTCTCTATATTTTCTACAATTTGATTAATTGATAAACCGACTGCTTGTTCTAATTGTGCTTTTGCTAACATTAAATTCATTTCACTCATATAAAAATCTAACTTTGCCATAAAAAGCATTCTGTATGCATCGATTAACATTAAGAACTCGGTCTTACCAGTTTTGTATGCTGCCAAAGTTGATTGAAGTGTCTGTTCAGCTTGAGGTATAACAGTGTTTTTATTTAGGTTATATAAATTTCTGTTTGTTTCTAATTTGACAATTGCATTTTGAACTTCGTAAGAAATCATATTTTTCATAGAATTAAATTGCTCTTCGGCTGTTTTGATATTCAACTGATTTTCTTCAACCTTTCCGCTGTATTTATCTTTTGACCAAAATGCAATTGGAACATTTACACCTACCATAGCAGACCAAAAATCGTTCTTCGTATCAGTCATATTTTTATACATTACTCTAACCATAAAATCTGGATAGAATTCCAGCTCAGAAGCTTTCAATTCACTTTTGTACATTTCAATGTTGAATTTCATCCCTTTCAATTCAGGTCTATACGACAAAGCAATTGGAAGCAGCTGTTGATAATTAAATTCTGGAATAACTTCATAAATACTGTCAATCTCCTTAAAAGGCTGATACGGCGGACGATTTAAAATTGTATTGAGCATAGTTTCAACATCTCTCTTCTCCTTGTAAAGATTTACTTCATCGTTAATCAATGATGAAAGCTCTGTTCGAGCTCGAATAATATCAACCTGTTTTCCCATTCCAACTTCATATTGTTTTTTTGCTATTTCAATAAATTGTTTTAATAATTCTTGATTCTCTTTATTAATTTCAATTTTGCGTTGAACAAGATAAAGTTCATAGTAAGCACTTTTTAATTCTCTAATTATTTTATTCTTTAGTGCATTGAACTGTTCTTCATACATATTAGAATTATAAGTTGCAGATAATCCCATTGCTTTTAGTTTACCAGGGAAGGGTATCATTTGTTGAATGAAATAATCTGTCTCCATATTATTTTTTAATGGATTTGGAAAAGATTGAATTGGAAGCTGGAAAAACTCAATTCCAACTTGTGGCGCATCCCATGCTGTAACTTGTTTTATTTTTTTCTGAGAACTAAGAAATTGATTTTGAGCTGCTTTAAGCTGAGGATTATTTTGAAGTGCTTCTGTAATTAAGGTATCAAGATAAGTATTTTGAGCCTGTGCTTTTAATATGTCAAAGAAAGCTAATATGATAAAAAGAATAATGATTGTTTTTCTCATAGATATCCCAAATTTCATTGTTTGATCTTGTTGATTCGATTTAAGATTAGCAAAATTCCAATGATGATTACAAAATAAATAATTAACCAGATAATATTTATTAAAGAGTTATTCATAACAAGTATGATTTAATGCAAGGAATATGCCTGAAAAGATTTATGCTTGTTTTGGCTTATTTTCAGGGAGTCAAATGATTATCTTTTAAAAAATCTTAAATGACTTTAAAAATTTTTAAATGAAAAATGAAATGATGGAATAAATGAGAAATTTTATTTGAAAGGAATGTTTGACTTATTTTAATAGAGAAATATTTTCCCTTTTTTGTAATAATTACAACTGATTTTTTTTCTATAATGTTAAATTTATCATACTCATAATCTTTCTCTTTCTTAACTCTGCTTAGAGATTTTATAACTCTTAATAATGAAAATCATTTGGAAAAGAAATGATTTTTTAAATCAACCTCAGATATATATTTCGAAGCCTGTCTTAGTATTGCTTTTAATGTTCCTTTGTCAATTTCCTTGTGGTTTGGAATTGTTATTGACTGCTTTACATTATCTTTTGAATAACGAGTTAATTTAACATGACTCCCTTTTTATCCTTCAACTACAAAACCAAATTTTTGAAAAATCTTAATTAAGTCTTCACCGGATAGGACTTTTAGTTTAGGCATAAATTAAATTATCTAATTCAACATTTGCAATTATTGTTGGATTTGGGGCAATATCGAGTTCTTCCAGGTTTTCATTTTCGAGATGAAGTTCTATAGCCTCCTTCAAATTCTTAACAAGCTCATCTAAAGTTAGACCTTGTGTTACAATTGGCAAATCAGCACATTCAGCTACAAAATATTTTTCTCCTTTGAATATATGAACACTTATTACTTTCTTCATAATATTACCATTATTTTTTAACTAATATACAAAATAATTAATTACAATAAACACTTTTCTATTTACAATCTTACTTAGAGATTTTATAACTCTCAATTTTATTATAAAGTGTTGGAAGTGATATCCCGAGAATTTCAGCAGCTTTAGGTTTATTCCAATTTGTGTAATCGAGAACTAATTTAATATGTCTCTTTTCAACTTCTTGAAGCGGCAATAAATAATCTTCCCTTTCTGAAATTTCGCCAAAAGATTTCCTCAACAATATATTTTCTTTATGAAGAACATCATCAGTGGAAAGCACAACTGCCTGAATTAAAGTATTCTCTAACTCACGAACATTGCCAATCCAATCATAATTTTTCAGCATTAACATAACATCATCTGGAACTTTCGTAACATTTTTATGAAGTTCTTTATTTATCTTGGTTAAGAAATAATTTACTAAAAGTGGAATATCTTCTTTTCTTTCTCTTAAAGGAGGAATTTTAATTGATACAACATTTAATCTGTAATATAAATCTTCTCTGAACTTACCTTCTTTAACAAGCTGTTCAAGGTTCCGATTAGTTGCAGCAATAATTCTGGCTTTCATTGGGATTACAGATTCTCCGCCTACTCTTTCAAATTCTCTTTCTTGAAGAACACGCAGCAGTTTCACCTGTAAGTGCGGCGACATTTCGGAAATTTCATCCAGAAATATTGTCCCTTCTCCTGCTAATTCAAATTTTCCTTTTTTAGTTCTATCAGCTCCTGTAAATGCACCTTTTTCATGACCGAACAATTCGCTCTCTAAAAGTGATTCTGTAATTGCAGTACAATTTACAGCAACAAATGGATGATTTTTTGTAATACCGCTGTAATGAATTGATTTTGCAATTAGTTCCTTTCCTGTTCCGCTTTCTCCCAATAAAAGCACAGTTACACGGTTATTAGATACCTGTCCAATTAACTTGTAAATTTCCCTCATCGCATGTGATTTGCCGATAATTCTTTTCTCAGGTTGAAATTCATTAGCTTCTTCCTCAATTATCGAACCAATTCTTTCACTTAGCATTTTTGATTCAAGCGCACGCGATATAGTTACTTTAAGACGTTCTATGTCTAAAGGTTTTTCGAGATAATCATAAGCTCCATTCTGCATGGCTTCGATAGTTGTTTGTATGTCATCATGAGCAGTAATAAGAATCACTTTGATATTTGCATCAATTTCCTTTGCCTTTTTTAAGACTTCTAACCCGGATAAATTCGGCATTTTTATATCAGAGATAATTAAATCGGGTTGATTTTCATGTAAGATTTTTAGTCCGGATTTCCCATCCTCTGCTGCAAAAACATTATAACCAATTCTTTTTAAATAATTCGTTAATGTTTGACGAATTGATTCGTCGTCGTCAATTACTAAAATTTTTTCTTTCATTTCTAAATGGAAGTTTAATTTCAAAAATTGTTTCACCTGCTTTTGAAGAAAGCAGTCTTAATGTACCGCCATGCTGTTCAATTATTTTTTGAGATACAGATAATCCAAGACCAGTTCCCGAAGGTTTTGTTGTGAAAAATGGATCGAAAATTTTATCTGATTCTTCAATTCCATTGCCATTATCTCTAACATAAATTAAAATCTCATCTTCATTAACTTGTGAACTCAAATGAATTATTCCTTCATCTACAATTGCATCAATAGAATTTTGAATTAAATTCAATAACACCTGCTTAAATTTATCTGAATCAACAGAAATCTCCACATCATTAATTTCATTTATGAATGTAATTTGCTTGCTCAGCTTTTGTGCTTTTGTAAGTTGAAAAATTTCTTCGCAGAGGAGTTTCAAATTTACTTTTGATAAATTTAGTTCAGATGTTTTAGAAAACTGCAAAACTTCTTTTACAAGTTGAGTCAATCGATTTGTCTCTTTCTTAATAATTTCAAAGCATTCTTTATCATCATCACTTAGATTTAATGTTTGACTTAAAATATCGACATTCATTTTTATTGATGTTAAAGGTGTTTTGATTTCGTGGGCAAGTATTGCAGACATTTTCCCCAGAGCTGCCAATTTTTCTGAGCGCAGTATCTCGGCTTCTAATTTCTTTTTATCTGTTATATCAATTTCAACAAATAAATAACCTCTTAATTCAGATTTCGGAGAAAATATTTTTGTGACCGACAAAAGCAAATCCTTGTTCTTTTTATTTTCTAATTCAATTTTAATCTCGCCAACAAAAACATTTTTAATATTTACCTCGTCAATAATTTTTTTGAATAATTCTGATGATTTATAAAATTGCAATACATCAATCGAAGAATTTCTTAAGCTTTCCTTTGATTTTCCCAAGATATCATAAAACTGAGTATTAGCTTCAATAACTTTGAAATTTGTATCTACAATTGCAATTGCTGCTAAAGATTTTTCAAAAGCATTTAATAGAAGCGAAATTCTTTCTTTATTCTCTGCAAGTTTAATATCGTCTTGTTTTAATTTCTTTGACATATTATTAAATGTCTCGGCAAGTTCGCCAAATTCATCATTTGAATTAATGTCCACACTTAATCCAAAATTTCCTTTTTGTATTTCTTGTGCCATAAGTTTTAATTTATTCAATGGCATTGCTATAATTCGTGTTATTATATAAGCCATGCTGATACTTACCAGCACGCCACTAAAAATTTCAACAATGAAATGGCGCTGCAATTCCTGCAACGATTTTACATCAAAAATAATTCTTGTTAATGGAATTATAATCATCAAAATTATTATTGGCACAATGATAACTGCTGAATAAAACAATTTTTTTGTTACTGAAAATGACTGCAGTTTTTCAGTTACAACAGGAAACATATTAAATTTTCCTAAAGCAATTACAGTCATTGATACAACCCCAACAAGAAAAGCAAGTTGACTAATTTCTACTAAATAATAAAATCCGAGATACCAGGGAAGAAACAAACCAAATATAAATGCAACAAAATTTGACAAAATCAATCCAAAGATTATTGACAGTATTTGCAATCTTTTTTCCCGATATTCCAAAGAAATAATTTTCTTTGATAAGATGTAAATTGAGAAGCCGAGCAAAAACAAATACCAGATTAAAAAAGATGGATATATACTGCTGTAATGTGCTTCATAAATTGGATGATGTGCGTGGGATTCAATTATTAAATTGCCTTTCCATAGCAATATCAATAATACTATCGATGGAAATATTAAAATTAGTTTTAGAGAGAGATTCATTTTTTTATTTTCAGGGAAATAATAAGAAAAGAAAGACAATGCAAGAACAATTAATAAAAGAAAAGAATGACATGACCTGTCAAACACTGTAACATCACTCGAACTTATAATAAGAAAATGAACAGCATGAGAAAAAAGATAACATACTACCAGAAAAAGAATTAAAATAAAAAGTCTGCTTGAAATAGTCCCTTCAGATGTTGAATAAATTATAAATATCAATCCTGATGCAGATATAATTGTAGTTGCAATAAAAATATAATCCCAAAAATCGCTCAAAAATTTACTCCGCTGTTTAATTCTTAAATAGTTATAAAAATATTTATCAGCTAATTATTACTACAAAAAATTAAAGTTGATGTAATTTTTTTATCTTATTTGAAGTAATATTTATATGAACTTATAATAAAATTACAATTTTTATTTGTTATAATCACAGTACACACTTATTCATCTAAATTAGAAGCTAAGTATTTTCTTCAAATAAAATTCAATTATAATCGAGTTGATTTTAGAGCTGAGTTCAGAAGAGCAAATAATCTTCGGTTAATCATAAAAATTTGCTATTCTTTTATAAGAAAGTTTTAAAGAAAGAAACATGAAGCTGAAGTTGTTTCAGTGAAAAATTATATGATAACTATAAAAAGAAATTTATTTCGCTAATTAATGCTAAACTAGTAAGCGAGATAAATTTCGCATTACAATTGATATTTTTACACAAATACATTTTATGAGGGAGCAAAAATTTTTTTATTCATTTTGTATTTTATTTTCATTAAAGTATTATCCAGTACACCTGTACAATTTTATTTTTTGATTTTTCTGTTTCAAATGGAAAATCTTTCAATTCAGAAAGAGCAAATTCTTTCTCTAATATCCCGCCGCAATTTTTAATTGTTTTGCTCGATGCAATATTATCTTTGTAGCAAGCAAGCATTACTTTATGTAAGCCAATATCTCTGCAGTAATCCAAAGCTTTCATCAAAATTTTTGTGGCGTATCCTTTTCTTCTTTCCGAAGGTCGAACTCCAAAACCAATATTCCCGCCATATAATCGTAAAAAATCATTCAACTCATGTCGAATATCGACAAAGCCAATTAATCTATTATCTTTTTTTCTTATCACCAAAAAAGTAGAAGAAACAACCCAATTCTTGTCAACAGTATCTTTTTTTGAATTATCATCAATCTGTTTTAGCCAGGTATCATAATCCAACTTTTCAACAAGAGCTCCACCGTGAATTTCAAATTCATTATTCTCTTGATGCTCTTTTATAAAATCAATAATTATTTCTTTATGTTTTTTTTCAGGTTTTATTAGTTCTATTTCAGCCATAAATTTTTAATATTTTATAAAGAATAGCTATTAACATTTAAATATATGTGTTACAAGAATTTGTCAAGTAGTTCACCGTCTACTAATATAAACTATTAATCTGGCTTTAATTCTTTTATATCTATTAAAGGCTTTAGAGCATATAAAATTTAATATTCGTTCGTGCTAATTCAGATTAAAACTTTTTTGCTAAAAAACATCTTTCTTTCTTTAATTATAACAATAATAGCAAATATCATTAACAATACTGTCTGTATTACTTTGCTGTCAGGATGAGTGGCAAATATTTCATTTGAAATATTTGCAGATAAATGAAATATAATCATTATAAAAATATTTCTATTTGTTTTGTAATATAACCAATTCATTATGATAACAAATACAAAGAGACTAAAAATAAAATTAATTGAATACAACAAACCTATAGCAACAACATTGCTATGATAATATCCTTTAATGAAAGATAAGGGGATATGCCAAATAACCCAGTATACAGAAAATATAATGGAGGTAGTGAATAAATTAAACTTACTTCTCAATGCATCCGTCCCATACGAATGCCATGCTAATTCTTCAACTATTGGGGCAAAAATTAAAATAAACCATGGAGATAATAACGCTGAATTAAAAGTTGGGGAACCTGAAATATAAAACTGATTAATGTCGTGGCCGAATAATAATGATATCAATTGAGATATAACAATTGATGCAAAAATCAGAAAAAAAGCTAATGCAGTATAAATAGGACTGAATTCATTTTGCTTGAACAATCGATTTTTGAAGTCGGAGTATAATTCACGTTCAGATATAAACAAATATAATGCAACAAAAAATGGAGCCAACAACCCCAAAATACCTAAAGCTCCTTGTACTATCATTAAATATTGGTTAATGTCCTTTAGGTGACTTATGTATGCAGCACCAAACCATAAAGTCCATGGAATAACTAAGGATAACCCGTAAAAGAAAATGGGTCTATTGTACCTTTCAATGATTTTAGTATTCACATTTTTTCTTAAAATTAATTGTGAAATTTCTCTTATTCCCGTAATTATTGTAAAACTTAAAATTGTGTTTTTCAATTATATCTTTTAATTCTTCAATGCTCATTTTATCAGGGTCACCTGCAAGTTCAGAAATTGAAAGAATACCATCTGGTTTAAGCATTCTGTAAAATTCTTTTATATATGATTCTTTATTTTCCACTTCTCCTATTACGGCAACCATGTAAATTATGTCAAAAAAATTATCACTAAAACTGAATGTCTCGCCATTGCATAAATAATATTCAACATTTTCAAGTTTTCTTTTCTTAAATCGCTTTTTTGCATAATCCAACATCTCTTGTTGAATGTCTGCCAGATAAAGTTTACCAGCAATTAATTTTCTTGCAACAGGAAGACTGAAATATCCGGGACCTGATCCCACTTCCAGGACAAAATAATTTTCTTTTAGTTCAAGTCTTTTAATTAATTGCTTTGGTGAGAGAAAGATATTTCGCAAAGGTAAAAGAAGTGTAAAAGCCCATTGGTAAGGAAAAACACCCTTGGATGCAAATCTTTTTATCACCAACTGATTATAATTGTCTGTTATCATATTCCAATTCGTAATAATCTTTAATATGCTTTCTGTTAGTATGACGAACAATATTACGAAATATAATCTTTCATCTATCATTTTATCAGCCTGAATTTTAATTCTTTACTTAATCTTTAGATTAGAATGCCCGCAAATTGATACCTAATCACCCAATCTAAAACCAACGTACTACTTATTGTCAAATAATAAACATATCAATTTTCAGATTTAATATTAACTTTATCTACCTGTTTATACACAGAAATTATCAGATTTTTCACATCACATGCTTAATCTATAAAATGGAATTTCTTTTATTGGTTCAAATCCAAGTTTTTGTGCCAACTTGTATGAGTTAATATTTTCTTTCCTACATGACCAAATAGGCTCATATCCGTTCTCTAAACAATAATCAATCAATGATGAGCAAACATATTTGACAAAACCTTTGCCTCGGAATGCTTCTATAGTTTCAATACCAATTTCTAATTTATCATCATGAATAAAAGCCGAAAAAGCAGTTGAGGCCAATTTGTTTTCATAAAACAAACTAAAACCTATTCCATTTTCGAAAAAATCATCCGCGCTGTCCCAAAACGACGAAGGGGCAACGGAACCTTTCATATCCTGAAAAATATGCTTTTCAGAACGAACAATATGTAAACCCGAGTGATTATTATGAAATTTAAATTCGGCATATTTTTGTACATTGAATTTGAAATTAACACGGGTATTCAACTCAATTATTCCTTGTTCTTTCTTCTCTATATTATCTGACGATTTAATTAGTAAGTTGCTAAACAAATCTGAAAGAACAAAATCCCAATCACCTGGAAATGCTTGTATCCATTCAAATTTGTTACGTTCAAAATTACTATTTAGCGCATATTCCTTGAACTTATTGTTAAATTCAATATTATTACAATCACCAAATAATAGTGACATCCCATAAGGGTGAACAATGTAAAATGTTCGAGGATTATTAATATTATCAACAAATACTTTGCCCGAGACTTTTTGTTCAATTACTGAACGAGCAAATAAGTTATTAATAGTAACACCTTGTAATGGTTCTATTAATTTATTGTAATAACATTTTGCAATTTGTTCCATATTTTATTTAAATATTTTTTAGTAATTCGAAATATGTTTCATTAACTGGCATACAACTTTTTACAGTTTTACACTGTTTTATTGATATCATTGTAATATCCCGTAACCATTATTCTTTTTTTATAAAATATTTATTTATTCAGATTGTTTAACATAAATTGTAAAATGTTGTTCTAGTAAAAAATCGAACTCTTGTACCAACGAATACCCTGCTTCTTTTATTTCTTGTATAAATTTTTCTTTAGAAACATAATGTCCAAATAATCCATGAAAACTAAAAATTTTGCCTTTTTTATAATCTATAATAACTATTCTACCTTCTGGTTTTAAATACTTTCTTAAATTTTTAAAATACTCCACTCTATTTGATAAGTGGTGAGTAACATTCCGCATAAATATGAAATCTATACTGTGTTCAGGTAAATTCAATTTATCCTTAACGAGTAGTGTAATTATATTATTCAATCCTTTTTCTTTAGCACTATCTTTTATGAATTGCAAAAAATCTAAATTAATATCAGCAGCATAAACTTTCCCTACTTCTCCTACTATTTCTGCAAATCTTAGTGAAAAATAACCACCGCCTGCACCTATATCAGCAATATTTTGTCCGGATTTTAATCCCATAACCTCTAAAATTTCATCAGGCTTATTTCTCGGGCCTGATGCTTTTGTATTTAACATTTGTGCTTTTAAGATTTCTCATTGTTTATCTCCTGCAATTTCATTTTCAATGTAATAACTTTAACTGTTGACAATTTTTGAATTGTCATAGCTTAATTGCAAAGGTTATTTAAATGAAGTTGATACAATGATGCAACAATTAGCTGTCAATTTGACGTAGTAACTCCGAAATTGTTTTCTAAAGAAAGAATGTTTTTCCTCAATTTATTTTAATTATCAAGCAATCAAAATTCGAGCGAAAGAATAAGAATAACCCTTTGAGAATAATTTACATACTTTTCTTAAATCTCGCACAAGCAGTTGTGTGATATAAATTTATTCCGTGCGCAGCTTCGCCCATAGTTTATCTATATCGACTTCAATTTTGGGCAGATTAGGCCAGGTGTTTAATCCATCATCTTTAAATCTTGGAAGCAAATGAAAGTGGAAATGAAAAACTGATTGTTGACCATCTTTTCCGCTTGCATGCATTAAGTTCACACCAGTCGCATTGATTTTATGTTTATACTCTTGTGTCAATTTCTGAGCAACTTTAATTAGCTCACAAAGAATATCTGATGGAATATCATATAAATCAGCATAATGTTTTTTAGGAACAATCAGAGTATGTCCATAAACTTCAATCTTCTTTGGTAAAAAACAAATCACATTTTCATTTTCATAAATAATTTTCGCAGGAGCTTTTTTATTAACAATCTGGCAGAATATACAATCGTCCATTGTTTTTATTATTTAATGAATAAATTTATTTCTACTATCGTTTCCCAATATAAGAAACTCCCAAAGGTACTTGAATAACAATCAAAAGCATAATATCTGTTATTATCTAAGGTTCAATAGCTTAAAAATTATATTCATAATTCATTTATTATTAATTGCCTAATCTTCTAACTGTAATTTTTAATCAGTTAACTATTTTTTATCTGTCTTTATAATTTATTGAATGTAAGAAAGAATATTCACTTAACATTATTTTTAATCCTATTTTATGAGCATCATTTTATTGACTAATAATTTATCCCCAGCTTGCAATGTATAAAAGTAAATTCCGCTTGTGAGTTTTGAAGCATTGAATTCTACATTATATTTCCCTGGTTCTTTTATCTCATCAAGCAATGTAGAAATTTTTTGTCCAAGTACATCATAAACATTTATAGTTACTCTTTTTAATGTTGAAATTCGGAAACTGATAGTGGTTGTCAAATTAAATGGATTAGGATAATTTGAAATAGAAAATTCATTCAATAAATTATTATTTTCTTCTAAGTCAGTTTTAATGCCAGACGAAATAATTGAAGGCAGCTTTTCAGGTTCATCCAAGAAATATTTATATGGAACTTCTAAATTACACATCGCAAGAGCATAAATATTGCTGCTCATTAAGTAATTGTTAAGTAAAAATCCAGCGCCAGGAATTGAACTATAATCAGAAAAAACTGCTTTACCAACATTTTCAAAGTAATTATTTTCTACGCGCACGCACGCACCCATTCTTGAATTAATTGCTGTATTACAATTTTTATAATAATTATTAAAAATATGCGATCTCCCAAATCGTATGCTCGGAAGTCTTGATTCACAGTTATAGAAAAAGTTATGATGAAAAGTAACTCGAATTACTGTATCTGCAAATTGTTCATCTCCTGAACTTATTAAAATTGTTTTATAATGGTCATGAAACGAAGACCAAGATACAGTTATAAATGTAGATTCATTTTTAATATCAAGCAATCCATCATAATAATCTGTGCCATGTTCTCTATCTGAAAAAAATTCACAGTGGTCAATCCATATATTTTTTGATTTGCCATTTATCTCAATTGCATCTTGAGGAGTTACATGAGATATTGTAACATTTTTAATAATAACATTTCTTGCATTGTTAATTGACAATTCAATTCCTTTCAAATATGCAACATTACCAATACCTAATAAAGTTTTATCAGATTTAACACTGATTACATCATTGCCTTCAATCATACCAGAAAATTTTATTACATAAGGTTTATCACTGCCAAGATAATTTTTAAGTTCTTCAAGTGATTTTGCTTCGACTGTATCACCAAGAGCAACACCAATAACAGTGAACCGAGTTCCTTTATCATCTTGAACTGTTGCATATCCAATTAAATTGGTATCTGCTTTTGTCCCAACAGGTAAAAATCTTGCAACAGCATTTACATTGCCTTTTATTGCAAATTTAAAAACAGAATCAGAACTTGTTTCTTCTCCCATCCAGCTTTCAAAAAAGTATCCCGGTTTTGAATGTGCAATAAGAGTTACAATTGTTCCTTCATCATAATAATTTTGAATTGGGAAATATTCTACGGTACCCCAATCTTCATTATTACTTTTAACAGAAAGAATATACGAAGGAGTACATTGTGCAGGTTCAACTCCATCTCCAATTACTTTGAAATAATCATAATTCCCTAATCCATTTGGAGAATAAGATTCTATTCTGATTTTGTGATAACCTGATTTCAAAAAAACTTGAACTGGAGTTGATTCTGTCCATGAATCCCATTTATCACCAGTGCGCGGGAAATAAATTGTATCTATAACAACATTTCCATTGATTAACAATTTTGCATTTCGTTCTTGAGTGCTACCGCTTACAGCATATCTCCATGTAAATAAAAAATTACCATCTTTGATTACATTAATTTCCCAGCTTATACTTTTGCCAATTCCTAAATCTGTATCCGCATAACCAGTCCCAGTATAACCAGATACATTTTTGGCAATTGTTCCATCAACAGAACAAAATCCTAATTCATTTTCTTGAATAATAATTTCCTGTTGAGCAAATAAAAATTTGTTTATTAGTAATAAAAGAAAGATGATTTTATATTTCGCTTTCATAAAACACCAATTGTAATTTTCTTCACATTTGTATAAATAAAAAATTTTTTAGAACACTGATGACACTGATTAAACAGATTTGCACAGATTAAATCAAATATATTCATAAGCCTGTGTTCTATTTATATGAAAAATAAATTTTTTATTTCAAATACATTGCTTTAATTGTTTTGGCACTTCTTTCACATTCTATTCTTATAAAATAAATTCCGGAATTCAAATTAAAATCATCTGCCTTCCATACAATAGAATATGTACCTGCTGTTAAAAATGAATTTAACAATTCAGCAACTAAATTTCCGAGCAAATCGTAAACCTTGATTTTTACATTACTGTTTTTAGGAATATTAAATTTGATGATGGTCGAAGGATTAAATGGATTCGGATAATTTTGAAATACTTGAAAATCATTTGAAATGCTTTCATTAATTTTTATTGATGTAGCATTATTAAATTCGAAAGCTCCTAAGTCAGGTGCTGTCCCATTAAAATGAAGTCCAACATCTACTCCAGCATCAATGAATTGAGAATTAGAAGCAAGATGCATAAACTTAATATCTGGCAAACTGCCATCTGATTTTCTTGGTGCAAATGCTTCTGATGGGTCAATACTTAAAAAATCACTTTCAGAAATTTTAAATGGACTTAACCAGCTGTTCTTTTCTTGAATCGCAAAACTTCCAAGTTCAACAGAACCATTTAATGAAATACAATTTTTTACAATTAATGATTGTCCTGCATTTAATTGTCGTGTTATTCGGTAGTTTGCACTTTTATTTCCAAATCCTGTGCAGTTTAATAAAGTCATTGATCCAGCATTATTATTTTGATCAAAGCCTTTAACTTTGTTATTGAATGCAAGACAATTTTTCAGTACAAAATGATGCATAAGATTTTGACTGTTGCTATTATCTCCTCCTCCCATTTTAAATCCATTTCCATTTCCTTTACTTGTGCTTCCATCTTTACGATATCCATTATTAAATGTCCAGCAATTTTCAAGAATTGTTGTTACATCATTTGCACCTCTTAAATAACCATCCCAGCCATCATCAGAATTCTGCCATGCTCTGCAGCCATAAAAATAATTATTATTTCCTACTGTTAGTTTTGGTGCAAATCCATCTGCATCTCCTTCATCATCAGGGTCAAGATTATTATATGAATCACAATTAATTATTTTATTATTAGAAGCACCATTGCTAAGTTGCAATCCAGAATCTCTGTTTTCATAAAAAGAACAGAATTCAATTATGTTGTAAGAACCGCCATTAATTTCCATTCCATTATCACCCGCACCTTTTATATCAAAACCTTTGATATACCAGTAATTAGCTCTTAAACTTATTCCTCTATTGCTGCCACTAAAACTCATAGAAGAAAAATCAAGAATAGGTCTTTCATTTTTGTATGCAAATAAATAATACATTTTTTCTGATGTGCCGGATTTTGACGAGCCAATACTTATGGTAGAAGTTAGAGAATAAATCCCACCTCGCACATAAATAGTATCGCCAGGCACAGCAACTGAAATTGCTTTTGTAATTGTTTTGAATGGTTGTTCCTTTGTTCCTGAATTATTGTCATTACCATCAGTAGAGACAAAAATTTGTCCTTTTATATCAATTAGAGTAAAAAAGATTAATAGAAAATAAATTAGTAATAGTTTTGCAATAAAACGCATATTCCACCATTTTGTTTATAAAAATTCGATTTATAAAAATTAGACCAGCAGGAAGAACTATTTTTTCTTCCATGCTGGTCTAAGATAAATTTAAGCAGATAATTACTTCATTAACATCATTTTCTTTGTGCTAATAAAATTATCTGCTTCTAATTTATAGTAATAAATTCCGGAAGGAAGATTTGAAGCATCATAAATAATTGAATGAATGCCAGCCTCCAATTCGTTTGAAATAAGAGTAGAGATTTTTTCTCCAAGAGAGTTATAAACAGATAATCTTACATAACTTCTCTTTGGAATCGAAAAAGAAATTGTAGTAGATGGATTAAAAGGATTAGGATAGTTTTGTTTTAATTCAAAACCAAATGGTAATAAAATTGATTCATCTACTGAAACAGCAGTTTCTGTTTTGCCAATTACCTCAACATAATTCAGGCAGAAATATTTTGTAGTTCCACCTGTAGTAGAATACCATGGAAATATTCTCATAATAAAAGAGCTGCCATCATTAATTTTTGCACCAATTTTATGAACACGCACATAAGCTGCACTATCTCTAAGATCATTAAGTGGTGCAGATGTAGTATCAATAATTCTTTTTGTTGCAAATGATGGGTCGGTATCCCAGTAAACATTAGCATGCATATAAGCACGGGTTCCATAGCTACCCATTCCATATTTAACAGTATCAACAATTAAATTATTTCCCGGTTTTGGGCTAACCTTAAATTCAACATACTTATCGGAAGAAGGAGCAGTTTCGTTCGGCCATTCAGCTCCATCTTTATACCATAGTCTTACAGCCGGCCCAAAGCTGCTACCAGTATAATCCCTAACTGTTAAACCGCCCTGAAGCAAGGCATCATTTGCAGTAATTTCACCTTTTGAAGTTGTGACTGCTAAGTCTACTGTAAGTTCCCACATTACGTATGCTCGTTGAGCAAATAAATTTTCTACAACAAATAAACTTAAAAAACTGAGTATTGTTATAATCTTTTTCATATTTCCTCCAATTTGTTTTATTAATTTAGTTTCTGCTTTTCATTTATTAAAAAGCAACACTTAAAGAAAACCTATTGACACCATCAAAATATTCAGTTGCAGAATATGAATAATTAATTTCGAATTTAATTCCTCCAATTGATTGAGTAATACCAAGACCACCAGACCAGCTAAAAATATCATGATTACTTTCATAACCTGCACGCAATGAAATCATTTTCATGTAAGTATATTCAATCCCGGCATTAACTCTGTCTGTATAATTATTTGGATGAATAAATTCTGTTGATACAAGAATAGAATGGTCTTCTGATATATTTTTATTGATTAAATCCATTACATTCATTCCAAGACCAACTGCAAATGCAATTGGAAGAGGCGAACTAAAACTTTGATATCGAACAAATGTTGAGAAATTTCGCATTGACATTCCCAATCTTAATGATTCAATCCCAGGAAAATATTTTATACCCATATCAAATACCCATTTGTTTGCTCGATTATCACTAACATTCCCTGCTGCATCTACAAATTGACCTAATTGCTGTCCAACATATTTGGCAGTTCCACCAATTGAAAATTTTGGACTAATCTGTTTTACATATGTTAGTCCAAATGCATAAGCTCCAACATTTTTTACATCTCCTGTAAGTATATAATTATCCGCACTGGTGCTTCCGGCATCTACAAGTGCTGTCCCTCTAATTGTTCCATAATCAACTATCAAAAAGCTTAAAGCAACCGAGCCATAACTTTCACCATTCCATGCAACTGCTCCAGCAAGATATTTAATATCAGCAAACCATTGTGTCGATGAAACAAAAGCCTGATATTTTGATTCCATCTCTGTTAATCCAGCAGGATTTGAAAAAACACTTTCAACACCTCTGCTTAAAGCTGTATATGAATTTCCTATTGCAGCTGCTTTAGGAGATACTGCTATTTGCAAAAAGTTCATGGTTGTTTGACCAGTTTGCTTTAGGTCAACTCCTCCCTGTCCTGTTGTTTTCATATCAACCTGAGCTTTAATACTCAAGCTGATGAAAAAAATTATCACGAAGATTTTTATTAAACTTTTCATTAATAAATTCTCCTTTTTTATTATCGAACTACAACAAGTTTCTGATATGATACATTTCCATCTGGTGTTTGAAATACTACTATATAAATACCACTTGCAATTGTTTGACCTCTTTCATTTGTCATATTCCATTTATCAAAACCACTATCCTGATTATGTTCTATAGTTTTTACTAGGTCTCCTGTTTCTGTAAATATTTTAATCGTAACTGTTTTTGGCAATTCATAGAAAGATATCTGCATGTTAGATGGATTTGTCCACCCATAACCTCGTATCTTCGGATCATTATAATTATATGGATTTGGAACTATTACAATTTTATCCAATTCATTGCCAAGTCTCGCTTCTCCTTTTACTGGTGTATTGTTATAGAAATAAACTCTTCCGCTATAAATTGTTTTACCTCTTTCTGTTGGATGTGCATTGGGGTCATTTGGTGATATTTTTGCTGCTGCCTGAACATAATAGAAAAGATTCGCTCCTACTCGAATTTGTGTATCTGTAAATGTATGAACTGCTGCTTTATCATTTGCATTTGACCTATAGACTTCCTGATAGTAAGTTGTATCTCTATCAGATACTTTTTTCATTATTCTGTATCCATCAAAATTACTTAAAGCTTCTGCTTGTGGGTCTGACCATTGAATTGTTACTCCTGCACTCGTTCCATTTATAGTCACTGTAGTTGGAGGCGGTGGTGTCATTGGTGCATTATAATTATGCAGAAAATTATATTTTGCTCTACTAACTGTCTTATGAACTGAATCTATTCCTGTGCTTACCCATCTATCTTTCTTTTTATCCGTTTCTGTTGCTCCTGCTGGAAATACAAAATTACTCGGGAAATAACCAGTTACTGCATTTGGTAAATTTGGTGGGTCTTGTAATGTATTAGTTTGATTTTTTGTATCGTTCAACCATTTTTTACCAACTTCAACTGCTTTTTCTCTGCTTATTCCAGCAACGCCTGTTACTTTTACAATCCTAATTTTTTGTCCAGGTGCAAATGTGTAAGGTCCATAACATTTAATCATACTTTCAAATGTATTTGCCTGAGCACTTATTCCTGTTTCTCCTCCTGGAGCTTCTTTACCAAGTTCATCAAGATTTTTTCTGTGATGGCCGGGTCGTACATCCGGGCCTGTCATGTCTTCACTTTGTAATAATGTCCCATTAATTAGATTATAGTAAGATGCTCCATCAACTACCGGGTCATAAGTAGGTGTAAACAATGGTAAGTTAAGATTATTTTGCATATTAGCTACACTTGTAACCATTGGCTGATTCATATCATCCTGATCATTCGGGTCAATTGGCCCAGTGTAATTTGGTGTTGGATAATATGGTTGTTTTGATGCATGTATTGTTGCCATAAATGTAAAATCTTTATCAAGCAATCTTCCACCTTGTTGAGTAAGTGGTTGACCTATTCTATCTCCTTGAACTTCTGGGTCATCTGATGAGTAACAATAATATACACGTAACGAATCTGTTACCTTTGCACCATAATAATGATACCACTTTCTTGGTGAATTATTATTTGCATATTGGTCTATTGTTGCTATTGATGGATTTGTTCCATCTGCTCTTTGCAATTGATATTCTCCATCATGAAGAAAAATATAAAAATTAGTGAAAGTAATATTTGTGTCGTTCGAAAATGTATAATCAATAACAACATAATTATCATGATATTGCTGTGACCAAGCTAAAACCTTTTTTTCTACTGTTACCCCACATGAATATTTATTTTTTACTGTTACTGTTTGGTCACTTGTTCCTATACATTTTGAAGGGTCTATTATAACATTTCCAAGATCATTTTGTGGCGGTGTTGTTGTAGTACCTTGAGATGAAATTGTATAATTTGGGTTTGCATAACGTGCATAATTTTTTAGTGGTACTACAATCTTTCCATTTGGTTGATCTTTACCTATTGGAGAAAATACTGCTGGTTTTCCATTCCAGTTATCAGTAGCTATTGCAGCAAAACCTCCAAAATATCCTTCAGTTCCTTGAAAGCGGCAACCATATGCACTGTAATCTGCAAATAGATTTAGATTAGATGCTCCATATGTAATCCCTTTATTACCTCCATTTGCTGCTACAGCACCCCATATTCTGTTTACTCGCACCAATGCATCGGTTTGTGAATAAATATTATTTGTTATTATTAAACTTAGAAGGAATACTATAATCATCCTTTTTGTAATAATTATATTATTCATTTTCACTCCCAATTTTTATTTATTATTGTTTGACATCTTTTTATTACTCTTAGAAGTCAAACCTGATTCCAAACCAGATAGACCTTGCATATCCATATGTAAATATGTCTACATTGGGGTCATTTATCCATGGCTTATCTTTTGACCTCATATCTCCAATGTGGTCCTCTTGAACTACTTCTCCTTTTTTATGCTCAATTCCCCATTGGTCTACTACATCTTTTGTATATACATATCCAGGATATAAATAATTTCCTTTCGTCTCATCTCTGATTGGATCCCAGTATGAATTTGCATACTCTTTAAGATGTAATGATGCCATATATGCTTCAAAGTCGGAACCTGATGCTGAACCGTTACCTCCATAAAATGCATAATTATACATAAAGATTTTATTGTTGAATAAATTATTTACATCAAGATATGCTGTGGCTTTTACAAACCCTATGCTAAATGTTTTACTTAATCTCAAATTTACCATCCAGAAATTTGGCCATCTAAATTCATTATTAACTCCTTCTACATTTCGAGGGTTATATCTGAAAATATTTCCAAGACGCCAGTGTGGCAGTATGCTTAAATTCCAATCTCCAAGTAAATATCCCCATTTTGAAGGAGAACGTAAATTAATGTTAGCTTTTACTTCAGGTACAGGGTCAGGTCTTGATGGATCTGCATATGTGAAAGCACTCGGTGCATTATTCGATGATGGATCTTCAAATACTGCATTCCTTCCTGTATTGCCTCCACTTGCATATGTATATTGCATGTTTAACCAGCCTGTTAGATATTCACCAACTGACTTTGTAATCTGAAGTTCTAAACCTTGTATTGTTCTATATCTGTCGTTTGTTCTAAATCTATATGTCGGAATTCCTGTGGTTGTCGGTGTATATGTCAATACTCTTACTTCACCTGTAACATCTTTATAATATCCTGCAATATGAATTAAATACTGGTCAAGTAAATTGTAATCAACTCCTAACTCATATTGAACTGTTTTTGTTGGTGCAAGATTTGGATTCCCTAATTGATATAATCCTCCTTTCTTATCATCATATCTAAAATCATACATGAATAATTCACTCAATGGAGGCAGACTTCTAAAATGTCCATAGTTAAAATAAAACTTAGCTCTTTCTGTAATTGGAAATGCTATCCCAAATCTTGGACTAAATACAAGATGGTCATCTACAGGTTCTAGTAATGGTTTTTTCCCTTCTGCAATTAATTTGTTATTTACTTCATTCCATCTTTCCCAAATAATTGACCTGCCTGAACGTAGAATTTCTAAATAGTTTTGTGGTGTCCATGTGGGTGCTGCAAATGCATCTGCGTTCCATGGGTCGCCTGTTGGCCATTTCAAATCTCCAAAACCATAATAATCCATTCGTATTCCTACATTAGCTACCATATCTTCAAATGTTATTTCATCCTGTATGTATGCTCCAAATGTCCGTGGCTCTACTTTGAAATTATATTCATACATACTTAATGGCCCTTGATTTGGCCAATATGACCATCTGTCGTTCTTCAAATTAATGTAATTGAATTCAACTCCTGCTTTAATAAAATGCATCTTTGTAATCTGACTTCCAAAATTAAATTTCATCCTTAATTGTCGGGTTAGTGAATTATCATAAAAACAACCACCTTTGCTATCAAATCTTTCTGCTAAGCCCGGCACAGAATAATATTGGTCAAAAATAAATCCATCTATTGTATCCTGAGATTGTCCTACATTCAATATTCTTCTTCCATATGGCATCTCTGTAACTGGTATAGGTCCTATATGTGTTACTACTGATAAATCCCTGGTCTGTGTTGCATTTATATCTTCTTTGGTTGACTGATAGCTAACAGTAAAATCATAAAATGTTTTGGAACTTATTGCATGTGTAAGATTTGCCCCAATCAAATAATTCTTTTGAATCCATGGCTGCAACATTGTAGGATACCAATAATAAATCGGTCCATAGTTTGAACCATATGCAACAAATAATGGAATGTTATTTTCAGGCATTAATGCTCCTCGGTCTAATCCTTGATATACTGATGAACCAAGGTCATTTGCTGTTGCTAAGTTCGGTATCTCACTATCGGCTCCTCTTGCTGGATTCATACCTTTTTGATATGTGTATACTCCTGTGAGCTTAAGTGTAATTGAATTAGTTATATTTGATTTTAATGCTAACATCGTTGAACTGCTAAAATCAAAATCTAATTCAAGAGGTTGTATATAAGTTTGTCTTTTTGTTACATTAGATAAATAAAATGTTGCATTGCCTAATGCTTTGCCAATAAATGGAACTGGTCCTCCAAATCCACCATCAAAATTATAATCTCCATATTTGCCTTCTTTATTTGCATGTCGTGCAAATAAACTCATTAGATTCTGGTCGGTAACTTCATTACCTACATTTAACCCCTCTGCATTAAGGTCTCGTATAACTTTGTTTAACTTTTCAAAGTCTGGCATTACCATATGCATCCATGCATCATATAGATAAAGATCAACAGGTGTTATACCTTTATTTTTCCATGCTGCCGGAAGTGATTTGCTATTTATCTGTATCCACCCTGCAAATGATGGATATTGCGTAAATTGTTGCTTTTGATAATTATCAATTATTCCTCTTTTTACTGCTTCTGTAACTCCTATAAATGCAATCTCAGGGTCTAAATGTGGACGTAAATAATTATTCATTGGGTCATATAGTGATGGACCAAATCTCTTAAGATGTGCCGGCGAACGTGTGAAACTAAATGTTCCATGATATCCTTCAGTTGTTCCATATTTTGTTGCAACATTTATTACCCCTGAACGGAAATCTCCATATTCTGCACTCATTCCCCCAGCTTTAAGTGATACCTGCTCTACTGCACTTGTTGGTATTAATGATTCTGTTTTCCCTACTCTTGCATTAACAAATGTTAATCCATTTATTACTGTCCCTGTTTCTGAAGGCCTTCCTTCTCTTATGTTCAAATAATCTGTCCCTGTAATACCTGCTTGTGTTGATATAAAATCTTGTAATGTTCTTACTCCTGCTGCTTCGCTTAATTGCTTGTTGTCTATTACTATCTGTGAACTTGATACTTCTTTATGAAGTATATCTCTCTTAGCTGTGATTACTACTTCTTCCCCAACTATCGCTGCCTGCTCAAGTTGAAAGTCAACCCGGGTCGTTTGATTCTGCGAAACAATTACATTCGTTAGTGTTACTTTGTTCGTCCCTACCATCGAAGCCTGCAGTGAATATGTCCCAACAGGAACATTTACTATAATATACTCCCCATTCTCATCTGTAGCCGCTCCCATGTGTGTGCCTAAGATGACAACATTAACTCCTAATAGGGGTTCTCCATTACTTTTGTCAGTCACTTTTCCAACAATTTTACCTTGTGCATACATTATTCCAGAAAATATCAGTAAAAATAGTACGCTGAAGATAAAGAAATGACCTCGTAGATTTTTTGTCATGTTTTCTCCTCTATTATTGTTTCAAAGAGTTATTTATTTCAACAATAACTAATTAATCCACTTAGGGGAATGACAATGTATTTTCTATCGTGCGATATGTATATAACCTCAGATAGAAAGAGTATTATAAAAACAAAAATTAAGTTTAATAAAATCATATAAAAATTATATTATCAATAAAGTAAATGTTTACTTAATTGCTGACTTAACTTGCCAATTTTTTTTAAAATTGTCAAGCTAATTTTATAGAATCGTTAACAAAGAATTAAATATGAATTAAGATATTTTCAAATGATAAGTAAATTCCTCTTGTTATGGTTGTTGAAGTTCATTTAATTTATCATAAAAAAATCTTTCAAAAAAAGAATTATTCAAATTCCTTATTGAAATATTTATTCTGAAGGCAGGTTAAAATTTTTTATTGCGACTAAGATAATTTTATGTCGATAATTAAATTCATTATAATATTTTTTGAGAGACTTTTTATATAATCATCATTATTATCAAACTCTTTATTATTATTTTTATCATTCAATAAATTCTCTTACATCGATTACCATCATATTTGCTTTTAATGCTGCTTCAATTCCAAGTTCACCATCTTCAAAAACCTGACATTCCTCAGGCATAACATTTAATAGCTTCGATGCATGCAAAAATAAATCTGGTGCAGGTTTTGGTTTGATTGAATCATCAGCAGTTAGAATTGCTTTAAAATATTTTTCTATTCCAATAATTCTTAATTCTTCATGAACAATTTTTCTAACTCCTCCTGAAACTACTGCCATGGGAAATACATTTTTATAGTTTTCAACAACATCTACAACTTCTTTGATTGGTTTAATTTCATGAATGTTATTCATAAAGTATTCATGTTTTGCAAAAACTATTTCTTCCGGCTTTAGATTATTATACTTTGATTTTAGAATTTCTATGATATCTGTTTCTTTCATTCCTTTTTTTGAAAAGAAAAATTCATAATCAAAAGGAAGATTAAATTTTTTCATTGCGTATTCCCAAGATTTCATATGCAAAGGCATTGAATCGACTAATGTTCCATCACAGTCAAATATCAATGCCTTTGCTTCTGGATAAACAGGAATTTTTTTCATAATCATGAATAATATTTTTCGTTCCAGAGTAATTCTTTTTTGAATTCTGAAATATTAGTCGAATCGTTTATCAATAGAAATTCAATATCTGCTATTTCAGAAAAATCTTCGAGGTATTCAGATGATATAGCTTGACTGAATGCTGTATGATGAGCTCCACCGGCTAATATCCATGTTGTTGCTGCAACTTCAAGATTTGGTTTAGGAATCCACAATGCCCGAGCTACAGGTAATTTGGGAAGTGGTTTTGATGAAATTACTTTTACTTCATTGATAATCATTCTAAATCTATTTCCCATATCAATTAACGAAGCATTCAATGCATCTCCTTCTTGGACATCAAATACTAATCTTGGTGGATCATCTTTACCTCCAATGCTGAGTGGATGAATTTCTAATCTTGGTTTAGCTGATGTCAGCGATTCACAAACTTCGAGCATATGTGCACCTAAAACCATCATATTATCAGGTTCAAAATGATATGTATAATCTTCCATAAATGATGTTCCGCCTTTTAGGCCAGCAGACATTACTTTTACAGCTCTTACTAATGCAGCAGTTTTCCAGTCTCCTTCTGCTCCAAATCCATAACCTTCTGCCATCAATCTTTGAACTGCAAGTCCTGGCAATTGTTTTAATCCATGTAAATTTTCAAATGTTGTTGTAAATGCTTTGAAATTTCCATCCTTCAAAAATCTTCTTAAACCAATTTCAATCTTAGCGGCTTCTCTTAAGTTGGAATATTTCTCTCCATTCTTTTTTGCATTTGGAGCCACTTCATATTTATCAAAATATTCTTCAATAAGTTTATCAATTTCATTTTCATTAACATTATTTACATATTGAACAAGATCGCCCAAACCATAGCCATTGACAGAATAACCAAAACGAATTTGAGCTTCTACTTTATCTCCTTCGGTTACAGCAACTTCACGCATGTTATCACCAAAGCGAGCTATTTTTGCACCTTGAGCATCCTGCCATGCCGCAGCAGCCCTCATCCAGATAGAAAGTTTTTTCTGAACATTTTCATTCTGCCAATGACCCACAATCACTTTTCTTTTCTTTTTCATTCTTGAACAAATAAAACCAAATTCTCTATCACCATGAGCAGATTGATTGAGATTCATAAAATCCATATCAATCGAATCCCATGGAATGTCTCTATTAAATTGAGTATGAAGATGAACAAAAGGTTTTATTAAAACATTTAGTCCGCCAATCCACATTTTAGCTGGAGAGAATGTATGCATCCACATTATCAAGCCAACACAATTTTTATTGTTGTTAGCTTCGAGACATAAATCATAAATTGCTTCGGGTGTTGTTAAAACTGGTTTGAACACAATTTTAAATGGAAGCTTGTTTGATTTATTAAGTTCATCAACAATTGTTTGAGAATTTTGTGCAACTTGTTTTAATGTTTGTTCACCGTAGAGATGTTGACTTCCGGTGATAAACCAGGCTTCGTAGTTTTTAATGTCAATCATGTTTATTCTTCCTATTTTTTGTTAAAATTTTTTTGACCATAATAAGCATTTGGTCCATGCTTTCTTTCATAATGTTTTTTAATGATGTGATTTGGTAAAGTTTTTATTTTAGGATTTATTAATAGAGAACCAAAAGCTAATTGAGCAACATATTCAAGAGTTTGTGCATTTTTAACTGAATCTATTGCATCTTTTCCCCATGCAAAAGGTGCATGACCTGCAACTAAAACACCAGGAGTTTCTGATGGATTTATTTTACTAAATCTTTCAACAATAACTTTGCCTGTATTCTTTTCGTAGTCTGTTTCAATTTCTTTTCTTGTTAAAAATCTTGTTACAGGAATGCTTCCGTAAAATGTATCTGCATGGGTTGTGCCATAGCAAGGAATTTCGCAATTGGCTTGTGCAAACATTGTTGCATACAAACTGTGTGTATGAGTAATTCCTCCTATCGATGGAAATGCTTTGTAAAGCTCAATATGAGTTGGAGTATCAGAAGATGGTCTTCTTTTACCTTCAACTATTTTACCTTCTAAGTCAACAACAACCATATCATCAATTTTCATTTTATCATATTCAATTCCACTTGGTTTAATCACAATCAATCCTTTCGAACGATCAATTCCACTAACATTCCCCCATGTTTGACATACCAATCCATATTCAACTAAATATAAATTAGCTTTTAGTACTTCTCGTTTTAATTTTTCAAGCATAATATTTCACCTTATTTAATTCATAATAAAAAAATCATCATAATAAAAATGAAATTTTATCATTTAATATAAGTTAATATAAGAACTATTCTACTTGTAAGTTTATTAAGAACAACACAATGAGCAATATAAAAATTCATCATCTACTGTTATAATTTTTTTAGCAGATAAATTTTTATTCTATTGAAAATATTTTTTTCAAACGAATATCTTGCGATGAACTGCCAACAAGAATTTCCCATTTACCTGAATAAATTGAAAAATCATTTGTCCTGTTACTATAAAATGAAAATTCAGAAGCAGGAATTTTGAATGTTATAATTTTACTCTCGCCGGGTTCTAATGTAATTCTCTGGAAACGCTTTAATTGCTTAATTGGCACTTTGAAATTTGCATTTATAGCACGAGCATATACTTGAACAACTTCATCACCTTTTATATCACCAACATTTTTGATTGTAAATTGAAGTTCTAATTCATCATTTCTTTTGATACTGTTAGAATTAAACTTCAAATCACTGTAATTAAATTTAGTGTATGAAAGTCCATGACCAAATGGATAAAGAACAGGTTTATCAAAATACATATAAGTGCGCGGGTTATTAATTAAATCATAATCCCACATTGGTGGAAGTTGATTTGTTGAAGCGTAAAATGTTACGGGTAATTTACCGCCTGGATTGACATCACCAAATAAAACATCTGCAATTGCATCACCACCTAATTCTCCACCATACCAGGCTTCAATAATTGCTTTTGCTTTAGATTCAGTTCCTGTTAAAGCTAACGGTCCGCCATTAACAAGAACAATAATAATATTTTTATTAACCGATGCTACTTCCTTAATCAATTCTCTTTGTACTTGTGGCAATTCAATTTCTTTTCTATCCAATTCTTCCTGTGAAATTCCAGGTGAAATTCCAAGAACAAGAATAACAACATCATTTCTTGCAGCAACTTCCTTAGCTTTGTGAAAATCTTTTTGACCTAAATCCCATGTTAATCTTGCTGTAGCTCCTAAGGTATTATCAAAATATTCTAATACAATATCATATTCTTTACCGGGAATTAATTTGACTTCAGCACTAATTGGTTTTTCTCCATGTTCTGTCCAATCATCAATTATTAATTTTCCATTTAAATAAAGTCGAGTTCCATCATCACAACTTGTACCTATATGATAAATTGTATCTGGTGGAATTATTTTGCCTGACCATCTTACTGAAAATTGATCTTCGGGAATACCTAATGCAGGAGATTTTGTACCAAAATTAAAATCTATAACTGAATCAATTCTTGTAAGGACCGGTTTGCCAGATAAATTCATATTACTGAAATATTCACCTTTCATTCCTCTTTTATTTGTTCCTTCGACAATAGAAAAATATTCTTCTTCTATTGGTCTTAATAATCCGCCGCCAATATCACAACCTTTTACATATTCTACTTTTATTCCAAGTGATGAAGCTTTCTTCTTTATACCTTCTAATGGACTTACTAAAATATTTGGGAATCCACTATAAATACCTAATTGAGCTACATCGGCATTAGGACCAATAACTGCAATTGATTTTACTTTTTTCTTATTTAAAGGTAATATTCCATCATTTTGAAGAAGAACAATTGATTTCTGAGCTGCTTCGAGTGCAAGTTTCCGATTTTCTTCACTATCCAATTTATCTTTTGAAATAGAACTATAAGGCACATATTCAGGAGGGTCGAATTCACCCAATCTAAATCGAGCAGAAAGGACTCTCTCTACAGCAATGTTAATATCTTTTTCATCAATTAATCCTTTATCTAGAGCTTCTTTAAGATATCTTTTGTATTCATTACCACAACTTAAATCGCAGCCAGCAATTAAACTTCTTGCAACTGCTTCAGCTCCTGTATTAAAGAATTTATGTCCATATAACATATCTGATAATGCACCACAGTCAGATACAACAAATCCTTCAAATCCCCAATTGCGTCTTAAAAGGTCAGTCATTAAAAACATATTTGCATTACAAGGAACCTGATTAAGTTCATTGTAAGCTCCCATTATTGAATAAGCTTTACCTTCAACAATTGCCGCACGAAATGCTGGAAGATAATATTCATACAAACTACGCATATCAACATCAGAAGAACCAGTGTGTCGTCTTTCTTCTTCATTATTTGCAGCAAAATGTTTAGGAGTAGAAACTGTTTTTAAATAATATGGATGCTCTCCCTGTAATCCTTTTACAAAAGCAACAGCCATCCGGGAAAGTAAATATGGATCTTCACTGTAAGATTCTTCATTACGACCCCATCTTGGATCTCGAGCAATGTTAATTGTTGGACTCCAATAAGTTAAACCTTTTCCATAAATTGAATTTAATGCTCGTGCTTCATCGGAGATTACTGAAGCTACACGATAAATTAATGCTGCGTCCCATGTAGCGCCTAATGCTATTGCTTGCGGAAAAGAAGTAGTTCCACTTGCTAATACTCCATGCAATGCTTCATTCCAATAATTATATTTTGGAATTCCTAATCGCGGGATTGCATCAGCTTCATTTACTAATTGTGAAATCTTTTCATCAATAGTCATTAAACTTATTAAATCAGAAAGTCTTTCTTTATAAGAATTTGGTTTGAAAACATTTACCACTACAGAACTTTTTAATAAATCTTTTCCTGATAAATCTTTAGCTGAAAGATATATTAAATAGTAACCTGGCCTTGGAAATATAACCTCAGTCTCTAAGCTGTGCGGATTTTTAAATACAACTTCTAAATTTTGAGGACAGGTCCATTCAACCTTCAAATCTTTTGGAGATACATTTCCTTTCAATAAAGTTGAGTGAGTTTTTTCCCAATTAATAATTTGATTGCTGCCGGCATCAATTGAAATATCTTGACTGAAAATTGGATTATAAAACATCAATAGAAATATTAATATAGTAGCTAACTTTTGTATTATTTTGTTGTTCATAAAAATATCTCCAACAATTTTATTTATTGTTTATAACTATTTGAACAAAAGAATGTGCAGGAAATGAATAAGTGATTTTATTTCCATTTATTTTGACTTCTTTATTTATTGGTATATAATTTTTTTGTTTATCAAAACTAAAAGCTTCTTCGAGAGAATCAAAATTAATTATTGTAGCTTCAGCTTTGCCGGTAAACGAACCTGAATTATTAATGATATCTGCAGTAATAGATTTATCTTTATGCCTGTTTACTACATTAATATAAATTGCATTTTGTTCTTTGTTAAATACAGTTGTAACATCAAGATAAGGTATGCCTTTATTTTTTTCTGTATTAAATGTATCACATTCTACATACGTATCAACAGAATATCCCAGACAATTGTTTGAAAATAATTTAAACGTATAGAACAACGGTGTTTTGAAAGTACCTTTTTCTCTGTCGCTTCCCAATAGCGAGGTAAGCATCGTAAAGTTCGCCATCTTCACGATATCTGCATGTCTTATAAAAGAGTTTAAGCATTGTGCTATCGGAAGAACTGTGAAGAAATTTCTTCCAAAAGTACCCCATTCATCCACTGCAATAGTAATTGGATTTTTAAATCCCTTCATAACTCTTGCAGCATCAATCAAAGAAGCTGTGACCCGAATTTTTTCTTCAAAATCCATGGCACTCTGGCCCATGAACGTATAATAGTCATCGGATCTTTCCCAGTAGCGATGAATGGAAATGTAATCGATTAGATCACCAAGTCCCGTCAGCACCTTCCAGTTCCATTCAATCCATTGATTCGTGGGTTCGTAATACGATGAGCCAGAGGCAACAAATTGTATTGATTTATCTACCGATCTCATTGCTTTTGCTGCTTCTCGGGCAATTTTAACATAATCATCTGCATTTTTATGCCCAAGTTCCCATGGAGCACCATCCACCTCGTTTCCCAATCCCCATATTTTGACCCGATAGGGTTCAGGATGTCCGTATTTTGCTCGAAGGTCAGAATAGTATGTACCTTTTGGCGAGTTGCAATACTCAACCCATTCGCATGCATCCATAATTGAGGCAAGGCCCAAATTGACGCAAAGGACATTTTCACTCCCAATGGCTTTGTTTAAAGCAATCCATTCATCCGTACCTACTTGGTTGGTTTCCAAACCTCCCCAGGCTAAATTGATTTTTACCGGGCGTTGGTCTTTTGGACCGATACCATCCTTCCAGTTATAGCCCATAACAAAATTGCCCCCTGGCCAGCGGATGTTCGTAATTTTCAATTCACGCATTGCTTCTATGTAATCTTTACGGAAACCGTTCTCGTCAGCAAGTGGAGATTTGGGATCGTATAAGTTGCCATACAGTGTACTGAAAAAAACAGTGTCAGGTAACCCCATTCGCCTTCCACTGAAGTTGATGGGCTCCATAAACACACCGTAAATTTTGGGATCTATTTCACCAATCTTTCTATCCACATCAATCTTGATTTTTGCTGTTTGAGCAAACAATGATGAAAAAAGGACCAACAAAGCAATAATGATTTTTTTCATGGTACTGTCTCCTTATTTTGTTGACGATTTTTTCTTTGTTACCATTGTAAAAGCAATTTATTCATTTCGGCACTATTTCTACTATCACTCTTTTATATCGTGATAAAGGAGGATTTCCCTTGTCAGTAACCCGTAGAATAAAATGAGCTGTTTCTTCCTTTTCAACCTTCGGAGCAATGACCCAAACGTGAGAGATATTCTCGGCTGAATTTATTTCAATCAATTTTTTATATGACCCTGCTTCAGGATAATGAAACCAAAGAAAGCTAAGATTATCTCCATCAGGATCGTACGAACTACCAGCATCCAGTCCAAAACCTTCACCTGATTTGACGGTAATTGTTTCAGGATGATTTAAAATAGGTACAGGAGGATGATTGGCTTCTTCATAATTTTTTATACACCAGTCCATACGTGCGGCAAAATCATTTTGAAAATCATCTCTCCACCGCCACAATGTAACTTTATTGTCTGTAAATGTGATGGTATCTCTTCGAAGAGCTCTTCCATATTCGTTAAAGAGGTAAGGAGTGTAGGTGTCGACTGCATTTGTCCATATTTTTCTCGTTTCAGGCTCAAGTGGAACTCCTGAACTTCCTTTCTTGAAGTTCTTAATATCAGGCAGATATAATTCGTAGCGGCCGCCCCATCCTCCCCAATCTGGATGTTCCGGCTCGTTCAATCCGTTGGGTATTAACGAGAGCCATGAGGGTGTATCTCCTTCCATTCCATAGGCTACGTCTGGATACACTGCACCAAGAGGTCCATGACCCTGTTGAATATTGTGTGCTATCCAGCTATTACTTATCGTTTCGTTATTTATTCCTTTTACAAAGGTATTTATTGCACTCCAGGTTGCCCTACCATAATCATCGCCGGGACTCACAATGTAAAACAAGTCAGGGAAATTATTTCTAATCCAAATACCGCTGTCATCTTGGTCGGATATGGTATAAACCCTGAGCTTTGCAATAAGTCTTTTTGCTTCTTTTTCGGTTTTTGTATTTTTGATTTTATACAATGCCTGAGCAAGTGTGTTAGCACCGCCCCAAACGCAAACCCATAACGGCCGTTCATCTTTTTCTTCAAGTACTTTAATGATCCACTCTGAACCTTCCGAATCATTGCCGTCACCTACAGCCAGCATTCCATATTTGGGCAAACCTGATTTCACTAATTTAATAAGCGTCTCTTCGTTAGGAAAATTGGGATCGTGTTTGAGAAGGTTTGAATGCACTTTCCCATAAGCTTTTATAATTTTTTTAACAGATTCGGGATTTACCTCCGTTTTATGCCAACATGAGGTAGTGGCAATTAATCCTTTTATATCAATTTCGTTAGAATATAAAAGTAGACGAACCATTGACTGCGTATCGTCTGGGTCGGCTTCAATATCAGTGAGTATAATGGCCCGGTGCTTTTGATTGACCTGTGCGAAAATACACTGAAACGACAGTATTAAAGAAAGTAATATTAAAACAATTATTTTCATAAAAATTCCCATGTATGTTTATTTTTCTTCTTTGGAATTTCAAAAATTCAATCGAGATTTTCGTTTATAATTATTTTATTTCTTCAAAAACCATTTTGTCGACATTGAAGTAATCGCCATCAAAAACGAGTCTGAGAACGTGTTCTCCAGCATCGAGTTTCACTTCTTTCTTTATTACTTCCCACTTCTGAAATCCTGATGTGTTGGGGATTGAAATGGTGCCTGTGATGTCTTTCCCATCGCATTCAAGATGCATCTTTCCACTATCAAAAGCGGATGCAACATAAAATGAAACCTGATACGTCGCCGATTTCTGAATAGTGACTGTGTACGACAAAAACTCTCCCTTGCTTATCCATCCAACGTTGTAACCACCTTCAGAGCATTTTTCGATGTCAACACCTTCTTTGAATCGATACTCTCCGCCTTCGTTTGCATCATTTTTATCGTAGTAAGCATCACCGGGGCAACCGGTATCAAAATCTTCCGCTTCAATAATACCTGGAATAATGTGCTGTTTGAACGGCTCTTGTTTCTGCTCACATACTTCCAACAGTCTCCATCCAAAGAGCAAACCTTCTTTTGAATCACGTAAATTCGCTTCTCCTCCATCCATGATGGGAGCTTTAACAGATAGCATCCGATTTGGAAATCTTTTATTCGTGATTTTCAGCAGCTCATGGTACGAGTGATCGATCTTCCAGAGCTGATTGTCTTTGCCTGTAAAAATAGAAACCATCAGCTGTTTGCCATCTGCGCTACACTGGAGTACTTTATTTTCTTCACGATTTGAAATTTTATAAATGCCCTTTCCGAGTGATTCTAATTTCCATTGGTTTGCAATATTTTTCCTTTGTGTTGTAAGTTTGAGTTCTGAACCAAGCACTAAATTTCCTGCGTTATTTTGAGGAACAAGATAATAATGAGGTGTGCAATCAAACTCGGCATATTTATCAAGCGGAGAAATTTGACCCTCGAAGCTGAATTTTATAACGTATGCAAGTTCATCGAACCAATTTTCTGGCAAATCGATTATCAATCCCTCCGGAGTTTGTCTAAATTGTAATGGAATGTATTTTTTCTCTCCATCCTGCAACATGACAATAGACTTTAGATTTTTGAGGTTAATTCTATCAGAACCCAAGAGATTAAGCTTTACTTGCTTCTGGTCTTTTTTCCAGCCTAAGAGAATGGCATAAAGGGTTGTATTATCCTTTGATCGGGTATAACGAATGTCCTGTGCTGTTCCTTCGGCTGGAGCCAAAAATACTCCGTGCGCCGCTCCCATTTTTGTGGGTCCCTCGCCATACATTTCCCATGCACGCGTGGAGTAAATTGCTTCGCCGTATTTTTTTAACCAATTGCCAATGGTCAAGAGTATATCCTTTTGTTCCTGAGGTATGCTGCCATCTGCTTTGGGTGAAATATTGAGGATTAGATTTCCATTTTTGCTCACCTTATCGATAAGGGAATGAAGAATCTGTTTGGCTGAGTAATAAGTTAATCCTTCAGTATAGCACCAGCTCGAAGCGCTGATGGCATCATCAGAAAGCCAATAGTAATCGGTAAGATCGCGAGGACCACCTCGTTCGTAATCCAATACCGCGCACTTCGAATTTAAGCCATCTTTAAATGTAGCAACCACTTGCTTGTTCCATTCAATGGCTTTGTTGTAGTAATAGGACAAAAACTCCAAAAGAATAGATTTCGAAATCACATGCAAATTAAAGTCTTGATAAATAATATCCGGCTTATAATTGTCGATAATCTCTTTGTGTTTGGCTAACCACAAAGCTTCGTTTTTCTCTTTGCCCTGCTGTCCGTAGAGTATTTGAAGCTTGGGGTCATCTGTTTTTGGAACGGGATCATAGTACCCTGTTATATTATAAGCATGATGCATAGAAAGGAACAGTTTCATGTTTTTATTACGGATTGCTTCGGCCAGGAGTCCTACCAGATCGAGTTTTGGACCCATCTCTTTTGCGTTCCAGGGATTTACTTTGCTTGCCCACATGGAGAAGCCATCGTGGTGTTCAGCAACAGGTCCGGCAAATTTAGCTCCTGCATCGGCAAAGAGTTGTGCCCATTCATCAGGATCGAAATTTCCGCCTTCGGACTTCAGTTTAGGTGCAAATTGAACAAAGTTACCCTGTTTATCTTTTGCTCCCAAAATGAAGTAATGATAGGGCCACTCCGAAGGTTCACCGTACACCTCCCGATGGTGTTTATTTTCTGGAGACCCATTCACATACATATTGCGCGGATACCATTCATTTGCAAATGCTGGCACTGAATAAACTCCCCAGTGAAAATAAATGCCAAACTTTGCATCCTGAAACCATTCCGGAACGGGATTTACTTTTTCCAACGATTCGAAAGTGGGCAAGAAGTGTTTTTCGTAAGTTTTGCTATTTGCGAATAGGCCAATTTGAATTAAACAAAATAGCATCATTAATTTTACTAGTTTCATAATTAATACTCCTTTTTGATTTGTTAAGCTTTAATTCAATATTCAACGCATTGCTCTGTCCATGTCGGTCCATTGATGTAGAACATACCATTTTTGTAAAGCAAGGGTTCGATTCCCATTTGGGGTAATAGTTTTTTCCATGACTCAGGCTCATAATGAATTGAATCGTTCAGATCCGCGCAAATGGTATAATGACACGAAATCCAAGGTTTGCCATCGGGACCTTCGAATACCGCAATATGTCCGGCTTCGCAATAAGGATCTTCGCTATCTTGAAATTGGAGATAATCATAACCGCCTTGTTTGGCTAATTCTGGCCTGAAATTCTTTTTCCTTGCGCCAAAAATTGGTTCACGTGTAGCAAACTCCCAGGGACCTAAAGGTGATTTTGCTTTCAACAACCCTACTTCATATCCCCGGGTCCATGAAGAAAAGAACATAAAGTAAATGCCATCTCTTTTTACCACGAACGGAGCCTCGATCCCCCCAATAACCCAATCAGGATTTCCTGGGCTTCTTTTATCCAAAAATTTTTGAATGGGTGTAATCAATTTGCCATTTTCTAAATCTATTTCTGCCTGAAATAAACCATTTCCACTGCAATATAAATATGTTTTTCCGTCATCATCGTTAAACAAAGTCGCATCGTTATTGTACTGTGGAGTAAGTGGTCCATTCACTAGTTTATAAGGGCCGGTAATACTATCAGACGAAAAAAGCCAAATGCTGTGTGTACTCATTCCACTGGGATCTTCAGGAGTAACTTTCCCACTATTTACTGTTAGCCAATATTTATTTTTAATGAAATGAATTTCAGGCGCCCAGAATCTGCCGTTGTATGGACAATCCACCGGAAGTTTGGAAGCATCAATAATCCATGAATGATGTCTCCAGTGGATTAAATCATCGGATACCAGTAAACGCACTCCCGGATTGGGACCTGTCCATACTGGATGCGAAGTACCTGTGCAGTACCATTTATTTCCAACTTTAATAATAAAATAGTCTCTCATGGAAAGGGAAGAGTCCCTCGTTATGGGATTCGTGTAGCAAAACACTTTCTTCTCTGATCTGATTTCAGTAAGTTGAGCAACACACGATTGCCCAAAGCCATAGCACAGAATTAGAAATGAGAAAATGAGCTTGTACTTCATTGCGGTTTCTTTTATTATTCAAAATACAACCAATCAACTTCAACTTTTTTATTTTCTTTAGATGTTACAATGATATTGTGAATACCCGGCTTTACTCCAATCAATTTTGATTTTACAATCTGCCATTTTTTATCTGACGGTATAGTAATTTTTACTATCGGCTGATTCTCTATATCATCTAACCTTATTTCCAGAAGTCCACCCTTTTCTGAGTATGCATTGACAACAACACTATTCAAATCCGCTTTTCCAAAATCTACAGCATTAAATTGAACCCACGCACCTTTCCCGGAAAATATCGCTTTCCATCCTTGGAAAGTATTTGCTGTATCAATAAAATCAATCGTTACGCCTTCATTGCTTATTTTACTATACCGATCAATTTCTATTTTCCTTGTAGCATCAGCAACTCCAACACCTCTCTTGGTTGGTATCACTTTGCGTATTGTTCCATCATCATTGAAAAACAGACTATCAATACAAACTGATCTGTTTTTATCGAAGTGCGGGGATAGATAATTATGATGATAGAATAAATACCATTGACCTTTATATTCAATAATAGAATGATGATTTGTCCAGCAGGAAGGGGATTCGTCCATAATAACTCCAGCCATCGTAAAAGGTCCCATTGGATGTGACCCCATTACATATTCAAGTCGCTCTCTTTCGTTCTCCACGTGGGGAAAGGTCAGGTAGTATATTCCATTTCTCTCGAACACCCACGGACCTTCTTTCAATCCTTTTTCGGGCAAGTTTGCTATGATCTGGGGTTCAGAATCAAGCTCTATCATGTTCTCTTTCAATTTTGCCACAAAGATATGTCTCAATGACCAATAGAGATATGCCTGCCCGTCTTTATCGATAAAGACATTCGGATCAATTCCTCTTATGCCTTTGATGGGTTCCGGTAGCGGTGTGTATGGTCCTTCTGGTTTATCTGCTATCGCCACACCAATTGAAAAAAGTCTTCTCCCCGTTGAGTCCGGCTTGCTACAAATTGCCGGGAAATAAAAATAATACTTCCCATTTCGTTCAACACAGTCGGGTGCCCACATACTGTATGCATTGGTATCAACCCAAGGGACATCGTACTGCGATAGAATTTTCCCGTGATCCAACCAATCCACAAGATTGTCTGATGAATAAACATGATAATCCTCCATGCAAAACCAACCTTTCCGGAGATTTTTCCCTTCAGGCACAGGAATGTCGTGCGAAGGAAACACATACACTCTGCCATTGAAAACTCTCGCAGATGGATCTGCAGAGAATTGGTCACGAATGATTGGATTTTGGGCCTCACTTGGAGCCACAAATAAAAGCAAAAGAGAAATTAAAGAAAAAACGTATTTTACCCAATTTTTCTCTCTTTTAAGTAACCTGCAAACCACAGATTGCTTCGCCATCATTACACTCATAGTAAGTGCTTCTTCATTTGTATGTGTACGGTACCAGTTCTAGATTACATTTTTTATTAATCCTTAAACAACAGCATTGCAAATTCACGCAGGCTTCTTCGCCATGTTAAAAATTCATGTGCTGTATTGGGCGAAATGTAAAGCACGCAATTAATACCAGCCTTCTTTAAATCTTCAACATTCTCCCGGGGATCGCCTCCAGTAAATTCTCTTCCTCGCTGAATCATCCAATCAATTTCTTTACTGCCATAGCTTACAAATACAAGTTTCACTTTATCTTTGAAACCAGGAACGCTATTGACATCATTCATCGATATGGAAGCACCACTAAATAGGCCGATGTACGAAAATTTATCAGTATTGGCTAATGTAATCATTTTGGTTTCCATACTTCCCATAGATAAACCAGCCATAGCACGGTGCTTCTGGTCAGATAGTGTACGGAAATTTTCGTCAATATACGGAATCAACTCATCCACAAGAACTGTCTGGAATGGTTTAATATCAAAACTTCTGAGTTCACCAAACTTGACTTCATTTGTCATGCCGTAGGTCATAACTATAATGAACGGTTTAATTTTGCCCTCAGCGATCAAGTTATCCATAATCAGATTGGCGTGCCCTTGATTCCACCATGCAGTTTCATCCTCACCCCAACCGTGCTGGAGATAGAGCACAGGGTAACGTTTTTTTGGATTTTTGTCATAATCTGGTGGCGTGTAAACAAAAGCACGACGAATGCTGTTCGTACTCTTGGATGGAAAGAGAACCTGCTGAATACGCCCATGAGGAACATCTTTAAGTGCATAAAAATCTTGATCAAAAGCAGGCACCTCAATTCCACTTTCCCATCTGCAGGAACCGTGGAAATTCAATGTTCCAGGATCATTGAACGTTCCACCATCGACCGTAATACGATAGTAGTGGAATCCTTCATCCAGTGGCTCGGCAGTAGTACCAATCCAAAAGCCATCTTCGGATTTTGTGAGAGTTGTTCCTTCACGTCCACCTAAACTCACCTTAACGCTCTGAGCCTGTGGTGCGTAAATTCTAAACCGGGCATAACCCTGCGAATTCACTTGCGGGTATTCTTGACCTGGTTGATTCAACACTGAAGGTTTAAAATCTTCTTTGATGGTAGGTTGTGTCGTCTGTGACAACGACAGCGAAATTGATACAACCAACATCAATGATACTATTACACTATGCTGCAATTTCATTCTTCAATCTCCTCATATTATTGCTGTTACAATTTAGAATTATTTCTGGTCTTTGAACAAAAGCTGTGCAAATTGATAGAAACTCCTTCGCCATGTATGCCATTCATGGGCTGTGTTCTGGGAAACATAGAAATGGGCATTTATCCCAGCTTTTTTTAGAGCCTCTATGTTTTCTTTTGGATCTCCACCAAAATTGAACATACGATTTTCTAATTCACGACTTCCATACCCTACGAATACAACTTTAATTTTTTCCTTAAATGCTGGATTATTATTCACATCTTCAACACTGATGCTTCCACCACTAAAGATACCGACATAGGAAAACACTTCGGGATGAGCAAGCGTAATCACTCGGGTTTGCATGCCACCCATAGACAATCCCGCCATGGCTCGATATTTTGCATCAGCCAATGTACGATAATTTGCGTCAATCATCGGGATAATATCATTCAACAACGTATTCATAAAATTGTCAGCCCAGCCTTTTGGCGGCCACGGACCGCTCGGACGTTCTCCGGGCTTTGGCCTTGGGACACCTTCTGGCCAAGTCCACGTTCCATTGTCCATCACAATAATAAATGGTACTGCCTTACCTTCAGCAATTAAGTTATCCATGATAAGATTAACTCTCCCTTGATTGGACCAACCTGTTTCGTCTTCTCCACCACCATGTTGGAGATAAAGAACAGGATACCGTTTCGTTAGATCTTTGTCATAGTCAGGTGGTGTGTACACAAAACAACGACGAATAGTATTATTGGTCTTAGAGTAATATAAACGTTGCCGTACTTCTCCATGTGGAACGTTCTTAAGTGCATAGAAATCCTGATCCTTGGCTGGTACTTCAATCCCACTGCCCCATCGACTTGCTCCGTAAAAGTACAAGCTATTTGGATCGGGCACAGCTGATCCGTCAATCCAGAGCTGGTAATAATGAAATCCTTCGTCCTGCGGATCTGATTCACCTATCCAAACGCCACTTGTATCTTTTACCAGATCGTATTTCACAGCGCTTATGTCCAATTGAACCCGTTTTGCTTCAGGAGCTGAGATCCTGACACGCACCCGTCCTTCAGAATTCACCTGCGGATAATCCCTGCCCGGCTGATTCGTTGACGCAGGCTTGAAATCCTCAATCACCGTTTTACTCGTCTGCGCAAAACAGACACCGCTGATTAAAGAAGCAACCAGCCACACGATACATCGTTTGTAGCTCATGTACATTCCTCCTTACAATTATTTATGTTTGTTTTGAATTATGTTGTTGAACATCTATCAAAAATACATCTTTTCTTTTTTCCCTTTATACACAATTTGTTTATCTGCATGAAGCGTTCCTTCACAACCGATTCCGTGTCCTGGTGATACAAGTACAATTCTAAAAGTCTTTGTTTTAAGCATTCCCGGAAAAGAACCTTTTCTATCATGGATGATCAAACTCTTTTCTCTGTCATTCCATTGAAATCTAATTTCCGAATACAATCCTTTTTCGTAATTGTAATTATCTCCTTCATCCTCATACAACGTAAACTCACCATCTGCCCCTGGGTATACGCGAATTTCAAGAGTATCCCATTTTTTCTCAGTAGCATATTGAACATCGGGTCCAAAAGGCAGAATAGTACCAGCTTTCACATATAATGGGATGATATCAATTGGTGTTTCTTTTGTAACAGTCTGCCCGCCTTGAAATTTATTACCTGTCCAGAAATCGTACCACACTGCACCTTGTGGCAAATAAAGCTTCTTCGATTTGACATGAGCAAAATCCTCGTTCGAATACATCGGTTCTGTGACAGGACAGACAAGGACTGATTTACCAAACATATACTCATCGTTCACATCGATCGCCTTTGGATCCCCCGGGAAATCCATCACCAATGCGCGCATCATGGTCGAATGATTGGCTGTTACATCCCAGGCAGCAGAATAAATGTAAGGCAAGAACCGATATCTCAACTTAATAAACTTCTCAATGGCATCGTAAATAGGTTCGCCTTTTTTGCCAAACTGATAAATTTCGCGTGGAGCATCAGTACCGTGCGAACGCATCATTGGACAGAAAGCTCCAAATTGCAGCCAGCGAACGTACAGCTCGCGGTAGTTGGGATCTTCCAATTTCTTCGGGAAATTCCAGAGGAAAAATCCACCGATGTCAGAATTCCAGTAAGGAATGCCGGAGAGTGAAAAATTCAAGCCAGCAGGAATCTGAGCTCGCAATGTTTTCCAAGAGGCAACCACATCACCAGACCATACAACTGATCCATAACGCTGTTGACCCGCAAACGCAGAGCGAGTTAAAATGAAAACACGCTTTTCCTGAGTTTCTGCTCTTTGATGTTCATAGACGCCACGAACCGACATCAAAGGAAAAGCATTACGAACTTTTCTGAACGATCCCAGATACGTTTTATTATCCAGATCGCTCTCTTTATATTGAAGATGATCAGGCTCTGAGGAATCAAGCCACCAACCATCTATGCCGAGCGAAAATAGTCCGCTTTTTAGGTACTTCCAGAATATGTCACGGGCTTGCGGATGAAACGGATCATACACTCTGACTCCTGATGGATAATCGAGTCGTGGAGGCCACTTATCCGAACCCGACTCAGGCCAAGTAATGAAATCCAGCAGAGCATTTATTTCTTTCAACTCTCTATACTGCTTTGTATGAGGACCAAATGAGTTCCATATCGAAATAATGATGTGAGCATTCATTCTGTGAATGTCGTCAACCATTTTTTGCGGATCATAAAATTCAGCGTTCAAAAATTCCATGGCATTCCAGAGATAATTATTCCCCCAGTATTGCCAATCTTGAATAATTCCATCGAGCGGTACTCCCAATTCACGGTATTTTTTTACTACCCCCACAATCTCGTCCTGACTCTTGTAGCGTTCCTTGCTCTGCCAGTAACCGAAAGTCCAGAGTGGAAACATGGGAACCCTTCCCGTTAATTCACGCATTTGCGCAATCACACCATCCGCATTACCACCATACATGAAGTAATAATCAATACAATCGCCAACCTCTGAAGCAAACGTAGTCTCATCCAGCGTATCGGCAAATATTGTCGGCGAATAATTATCCCAGAACAGACCATATCCTTTGTTAGATACGAAGAACGGAACATAATCATCTGTGTTTCCCTGTATCATGCGTAATCGGATGTTCCGACGATTCAGCTTGCCATCCTGCTGTTGCCCCAGTCCATAAATCGCTTCATTATTTTCCAGAACAAAAGATTGAGATACACTATAGGTTTTATTCCCTGCATCATCAAAATCCGTAAATGTTGCACTTCTTGATTTTTCAGATAAAAGCAATCTACCACTTGGTTCGGAAAAGGAAATCTTGACATCAAGAAGATCGAGACAGACGCGAATGGATTTAGTTCTCACAGTTAACTTATTACCGGATTCCTCGATACTAAAATGAACTTTCTTGGGTGAAGCAATTACCGAAAGACTTTTCTTTTGAAATTCGTGGCCTGCCGGATATTTTACTATCCTGACTGTGGATGGATTATAAAATTGAATTTCGATTTCAACCGAATCAATTTTTAGTTTTACACCAAACTGTGTTCTTATACTGTCTTGTGCTTTAACTTTTAGAAAAATTAATAAACACAATAAAGCAGTAGAAATAAATTTTCTCATCATTATTTTTGATTTATTTAAAAACTAATTGTGCAAAATGATAAAGATTATTCCTCCACACAGGCCAGGTATGTCCGCCGGGATATTCACTGTAAGTGTATTTAATATCTAACTCATCAAATTTTTTCATCATCGTTTGGCAATTTTGCCATGCGATGTCTTCTTTGCCACCCATTCCAATCCAGAGCAGTTTCAGGTTGGATTTAATCTTCTCCTTATTCTTCGCAATATACTCGTATTGTCGATCGGCAAGATCCTTTTGCATTGGCATAATCCAACCAGAGCTGAATACGCCAAGATAAGCAAACATATCGGTATTTCGCATGCCAGCGTATAACGTTTGAATTCCCCCCATGGATAAACCTGCCAGGGCTCTGTATTTTGCTTCGCTCTTCGCTCTATAATTTTTTTCAACAAAGGGAATGACGCTTTCTTTTAACTCCGCTTCGAAAAGTCTCAACCCATCTTCACCAAATGCCTGAAGTGGCATATTGCCATCCACCATCACAATAATCATTGGAACTGCCCTCTTTTCGGCAATGAGATTATCCATAATCAAATCGGTCTTCCCTTGTTGAGCCCATCCGCGTTGGTCTTCGCCGCCACCGTGGAGAATGTATAACACAGGATACTTTTCTTTGGTGTTCTGATCATATCCAGGGGGAGTATACAGATAAAAACTTCGCCATGAACGAGTTACTTTCGAATAGTACCTTTTTATTCGAATGTCACCGTGCGGGACATCTTTTACTTCGCAGTATTCCCAATTTTTATAAGGCACTTCAATTCCGCTTGCCATGCGCCCCATGCCGTAAAACGTTTCGCTGGCAGGATCACAAACTGCCACTCCATCGACAATCAATGAGTAGTAATGAAATCCTTCGGTTAAAGAATCAGTAACAACCTCCCAGACACCATCTTCATTTTTTGTCATGTCATATTTCTTGTGCAAATCGAGCTGAATTTTTTGAGCTTCTGGTGCTTTGATTCGAAAGATAGCACGACCGTCAGGAAGAATTTGCGGATATCTTGCACCACGCACGTTGCTCGAAGCTGGCGTTCCTGCAGTCGTAAATTTTTTGATTGTATTTTCATCCACTGGCTTGAAGATCAATTGCGAAAACCAGTACAAACTATTCTTCCAAATCTTAAAATCATGCACGCCAGGTTCTACAAAATAGATGTGCGGAATGTCTTTCTTGACAAGATAATCATGCGTACGTTGACTGATAAAGATGAGATTATCATCTTCACCACAGGATATCCAGAGCAATTTTATTTTTTCTTTCACTTTTTCTGGATCAGGCACCAGCTCTTCTGGCATCTTCGTATTTGGTGCCGATGAGAAGCCACCGATCCAGGCAAATTTATCTAAGTTACCCAACCCAAAGTTGAGCGATTGTCCTCCACCCATAGAGAGTCCAGCGATTGCGCGATGCTCGCGATCCACAAACACAGGAAACGTTCTTTCTATGAATGGGATCAAATCGTTGAGCAAATCTTTTTCGAAATTGGCGAAAGCTTGAACCTTCACGCTATCAAAAATATTTCCCGTTGCTCGATCATCTTTCATGGCTCTGCCATTGGGCATCACCACAATCATCGGTTCTATCTTCTTGTCTGCGTAAAGATTATCGAAGATAACTTGCGGTTGAGCGCCTTTCAGCCATTCTGTTTCATCCCCACCAATACCATGTAGAAGATAAAGAACAGGATATTTTTTGTCTTTTGAGAAATCGGGTGGAGTGTAAACAATTGCCCTTCGGGTAGTTCCAACGGTCTTTGACTCGTAGTAAACGGTATCTATTTTGCCGTGTGGGATGTCTTTTCTTTCAATATCAAATCCTGGAGAGGGAGTTTGTCTCATTAAATTTTGAGCATGAAAAATAATATTGAAAATTAATAAAGCACTAATAAGAACAAACTGTCTCATAAATCACCCTTTGTTTTTTTACAATTTCAAGGATGGATAAATTATTAACAATATATTGAAAGAACTGAATACTCCAATGGTTAATACAAAATCTTATTTATATAAATAACTCATTCTAATTTCTACAAAAAGTTATGACATCATAGTGTATCAAGAATTGAATTAGTGTCTATAAGTTTTTCAAAAGCATTAATTGTATATTTATTTTGTTATAAAAGAATTAACATTACCTTTTAATATCTTTTGCTGCATTTAACTATTAATTTTGAATGAGTATAATCACTTATCATTTATTCATCATTAATTATGTTAAAGTGTAAAAATATTTTTCAGGTAAATTATAATTACTTTTATTTCGTTTATTTTACAAAGTTAATTTTTATACCTCATAATTACTTGTTTCTAATTGAAAAAATTCATGCATGAACTCAATTTACATTACATTAAAATAAAGAAAGAATGAAATGAAGTATAACCATACATTGTCAAAAACAAACCAGATAGCGACAATTAAATTTGCTCATGAGGTTGGTGAAATTTATTAATCCAATTTCACTTTTTGATTTGTTCAGAAGAATTTTTAATAAAATTGAAATATTATCCCCTTCAGAAGTTAAGTCCTTTTTTAAGGAAGCAACACAACATAAAATCAAAATCAGTTCACTTTAGCCTTGATAAATGAAGCCCAATTCAACTGCAGAAGTTTTTAACAAAATCAAATACAAGGATGACAATAAGAAGCAACGATTATTTATAAAAATGTTTCTTAAACAAACTACCTTATAAAGCAACTTGATTTGTAAATACACTTTATAATTACAAAAATGGCGCACTGAAAAACGCTGTCCATGCTGAGTGATTGTTTAGGGCACATTTTTTATAATATAACCGGAACACCAACAATATGATTATACTTTTAAAGGTATTCAGTGAGAGAATACAAATAGCCGATACCACCTTCATAATAATAGTAGAATATTCTAGATTGATCAGCAAATTGTAATGCTCTTTCAATAAAACCAGTATCACCGCTTAGAGATCCAAGTTGAGAGTATTTACATCACTCATTAAAACATTATATCCAATAATTGGAATAACCCTTTTACTTTTTGTAATTTTTAGATAATAATAGAAATTGTATAAATGGTTATACATACTTAGACTATTATATTCACCAGCATAACCGTATGGCATAATAATATCAATCTTAGTATATAATGAATTCCAATAATAATTCATTTGACCACATATATAAGCAGTTACACAATCTTCTGAAACCGCTACATCTAATCTTCGATCAGTATTACCTAAATAAGCACCCTCATTATGTGCGTAATCACATATATCCGTAATGGTTGATTGGCTTATCCAGTTAGTATCATTTTGGTTAACAACTCAAATGGTTAGAAAATCATCAATATAAATACAATCAGCATTATTATTTCACGCTCTATAAATAACATTTCTAATTTTGCTTAAATTATGATTTGAGCCATCAGCTGCATATGGTCTCCAAATCTGAGCATATTTGAGGCTGTAAACTACATTATTTGCATCATTCCTTTTTTGCTGAAAATCAGCACGAAAATCTTCGATTAAAAATGTTGCCTACCAAAAAAACTTATAATATTCTTTTATTGAAGTCGGTTGTAAAGAATCTCCAAAAAGTCCACTTTTAAACAATGATTGAGGAACTTCTTTCTTGAGTGAATTAGTATCACTATTATTAGAAATATTTGGATTCGTTATTGATTCGTTATTACTACAAGAATAAAGGATGATAATAATTACGAACATTAGGCTAACTTTAATCAGTTTCATTATCATACTCCTTGTTTATTATAAATTGTTTGCTCTAACATATTGTGGCTAAGGTGTAGCCCCAAAATACAAGCACGGACTTGTTAAATAATTTTTATAATTAGAAAAAAAACTTTTTTAGCAAGACTATCTTGAATAAGTTAGCTGAAACGGAACGACCAACTCTAAAGTTTTACAAATGCTGAGTGCGAAAGCGCTGTCGACTTGAGCCACTTGTTATACCGCTTTTACATTTAATTGAATAGCTGTATTAAAAAAAGAAATGTACTAAGTAAATTGAAAGGAATATTTTATAATCACACTGCGCAACAACTAAGTTTCTTAACATTTTTATCAAAACTTATAGCAGCAATTTTTATTCCTTCTGAAAGTGTTAAATATGGATGGAACATTTGTTTTAATTCTTTTACTGTAATTCCATATTTAATTGCAAGAGAAATTTCCATTAAAAGTTCTGAACCTTCCGAAGCTAAGATTCTTGCACCGATTAATTTATCATTTGCTTTGTTGCGAATGAGTTTGATAAATCCTTTTGTATTTCTTGCTGCAAGGGAACGGGGAACATCTTTAAGTTGAATTGTTGAGGCTTCATAGTCAATTTTATTTTCGTATGCTTGATTTTCATCCATTCCAACTCCAGCAACTTGGGGATCGGTGAAAATAACCCACGGAAAAACGGAGTAATCTTTCTTTATTTGATTTTCTCCAAACATATTCTGAATAGCAAGTGAACCCTCATAAGCTGCAGAATAAACGAACAGATACTCACCGGTTACATCACCAGCAGCGTAGATATTTGGAATTGATGTTTTCAAATATTCATTTGTCTTTATGAAACTTTGTTTGTGCAGTTCAATGCCTAATTCATTTAAGCCAAATCCATTTGTGTTTCCTTTTCTCCCGGTTGCGACAAAGATGTGTGTGCCTTCGATTACTTTATCTTCATCTTTTACAGAAGCATTAATTAATACCTTACCATTCTTTTTCATTATTGATTTTATCTTTGTGCCGGTCAGTACTTCAATACCTTCTTCCTCCAAATATTCTTTCAATGTTTCAGAAATATCCGGCATTTCATCGGGCAGAATTCTATTTGATCTTTGAAGAATGGTAACTCTTAAACCAAGTCGTGCAAACATTTGTGCGTTTTCAAGAGCAATATATCTTCCTCCAACTACAATCAAATGTTCGGGAAGTTCATTCAGTTCATAAAGAGTATCGTTTGTTAGATATCCTGCTTCTTTCAATCCGGGAATTTCAGGAACAAAGGTAGTTGAGCCGGTTGCAACCAAAATATTTTGTGATGAATACTTTTTACCATCAGCTTCTACAGTATTCTTATCAATAAGTTTTGCATATGCTTTAATAATGGTAACATTCTCATCATCTTTAAGAACATCAACATATTTATGATCTCTTAGAGATTCAACTAATTCTGTTTTTTGCCGAATAACTTCCTTGAAATCAATTTTACTTTTGCCTGATTTTATACTAGAAAAATTCGGATGATTTGCAATGTGAAATTGCTCTGCTGTTCTTATCAAAGTTTTTGATGGAACACAACCTACATTTACGCAAGTCCCTCCAATCGGAAGTCCATTATTAATCATCAAAACTTTTTTTTCAAGTTCGTTTGCTTTAATAGCTGCAGAGAAAGCAGCCGAACCGCCGCCGATTATTATTAAATCATATTGAAAAGCCCCACCTAAATCCTCCTCAAAGGGGAGGACTTTTTTTACTTTGTAATTTGTGGTCTTATTGATTGCGTTGACAATTTCGTCTGTGGAAATTTTTTGTGAGTCAAAGGAAAATTCTCCCTTACTACTTGGATAATGCACATTAGCTCCGGTAACTCCTGATTTTGCTTTTATAAGTTTTTCAATAAACGAAGCGCAGTGGTCGCAAGTCATTCCACTGATTTCTAATTTTAATGATTTTATAGTCATAATATTTTCCTCTTTGTGTTACTTCGTGAATACCTTCGTGATACTTCGTGGTAAAAAGAAATTAACCACAAAGTACACTAAGTAAATAAAAACGGGTTACTATAATAGTCACACCATGTTTATTTATATAATAACCAATAATTGATAAAAATACAGGAGAGCCGCTTGAACTAGGGAAACAAGTAGCATCAATAACAAATTTAATTCGTCCATTATAGTCGTTAGTTGAATGACCTGAAGTAATACCTTTGCGGAACAGAAGATAATTATTTATTACATCCCAAAGACCAATTGATAACCAACTATTAGAACATTTTCGAAGGGTGATAATTCTTTTAATTTTTCATCTGACAGTACTAGATTTTTATCTAGTGATATAAAAAATTGTCTTAAATGTTTTATTTGATCAAGTATTGGTTGCAATGGCATAATCGCTAAATATACTTTTAAATCTGGGTGAAATAATCCAAGCTTTTTCAAATTCATCAATATTCACAGGAATATGCAATAAATTATTTGGTGTCCCATCATCATTTGTGGATGTGAAAAGAAATGTCCCTTTTGACATTTCTTGGATAACATGTTTATTTGTTACTATTGCAGGAACATATAGCCCATCTTTTTCAAGAAATCTAAAAAGAAACCTGTTCACAGTCCGCTTTCTTTTACATTACTTACTTCAATTCTTATTGTGCAATAAGCTACCTGTTCAATAATATATAAATTGGTAGAAGGCTTATTAATCGGATTTCCTTGTTGGACTATGTAAACCTCCAAAATTAAAAAAAATAATAATGTTGTCTTTATCAATAAGTACCGCAATGGAACGGCTTTTCACATGTTCGCCCTGATCCTCAATAATAAATTGAAAATCCACAGCCAATAATTTATTTATGAGTTTATTTTATTAATTACATTAAAAAAGAGACTTACTTTATCACACATCTATTAATCACGAAATCGTCGCAATTTATAAAAAGGTCAACTTGAAAAACGGATATGACATATTTATTCTAATAAAGCATCTCCAGGTACAAGCAAATAATTATATAAATGAAGATAATTGTTTAGCTGACTCAAATATAAACCAACATCTCCTTCCCAATAATAAAATACTATTCCAAACCAAGAAAAGTATTGAGCAAGTTCAATGTAACCGGGATCACCACTATTAGAACCCTTTTGATAATACCAATTACTCGGATGCCAATCTCGAGTTTTTTTAAAAACATGAAATCCTAACCAAGGAACTATTTTTTTACCTTTAGAAAGAATCCAATAATAATATTGATATAATTCATTAAGAGTTCTATCATAACCATAAGGCATAATTATATCAACATTTTGAAAAAATGACCATCGATTATTCATTCTACAATTTGTCGGATTACTTGGGGTATTAAAAACTGTTGCACAATCTTCCGAAACTGCAACTAGCATATTATGGCTATGGGCTAAATTACATATCCAATTCATAGTGGTATCAGAGATTTGACCTCCTCCACCTTCATCTTCACCAGTTAGTGCATCATCAATTAAAACCCAATTAGCTCCGTGTGATTGTGCACCAAGAATTTCAGTTTGTAACTCGTTTAAATCATTGTTAACAGCAGCAGGTCTGTAAAGAATTGCAATTTTTATTGAATAGTTTTGATTATTAGCAATTAACCAACTATTTAGATTATTGTTCGAGCTGTTGGAGTCGAAATCTGTAAAAAGACCTACCCCCGACCAACCTTGTCCATTTGGGCCGTAGTAAAGAATATAATTATCAATATTGACTCCCGCCGGATTTGCAAATCCGAATAGTGATTGACGTTTAAAAAGATTTGTCCCCTTTTTATATTCAAAACTTGTTGTGTTATCAACAGAATTTTCCTGTATGCATGATATTAATGCAATACAAACCAATGTTATTAATAAGTATTTTTGTATACTCATTATTTCCTCCTTGATATAAAATTACTTAATATCCTAACTATTACACGCCAGCAGATAACTTGGCTTTAAGAACGTTACCTGATAGCATTTTATTTTCTATTAAATAAATACTCACACCACGCTTGATATCACCCCCGTCTCAATAATGTTGTTTATTAAACAGTTTAGTAATAATAATTTATTCTAAAATGCAAATTTACTTTGTCAGACAAATTTAATTTGGTGATGTTGGAAGAAAGAATTAAACCACAATTAACGGAATCTTTATTTACAGTAGTATATGCTTTTTGATTTTTCAAAGGTACCCTCATATACTTGCTAAAAACTTATTAAATAATTTTTTTATGTCAAGAAAAATTTATAATAAATCCCACAAATACGAGTTCTTAATTAATAATGATATCACTGTTCCAATAAATCAACATATAAAAACACAACCTTTACCAGTTAGAATACTTCCAAGTTCATATTGTCTTCCATTTTTAGTTAAAGGAATACCAATTTGTTTCGATAAATTTTGTATAGCTCTTACCTTCCCTCATGCTCATTTTCGGGAAGAATCCGCACCAATTCATTTTGTACTCTTTATTAAGTTATTCAGGCGCCTAACGATGTTGCGCTTAGCCCGCCGTCCATAACAACAATGACGGTTTGAAAAGCTCAACTTTTTTTATTAATCAATTTTTTTATTACAATCACACTTTTAAGAACAACTTACTTTGAAAAACCAAACCCAATAACTTTTCACTACGACCGAGTCGAAGACGCGGTCGGGCTGAAGTGCGGGTTATACTTACGTTAATAAGAGTGAAGGTAGAACCATTAGATTCTACCTTTAATGAAACATAATATTACTTGATGAATAACATTTTTCTAATCGTTTGATAATTACCAGCAGTTAATTTATATACATAAGTTCCACTTGGTAATTCCGATGCATCAAATTCAACTTCATATTTGCCAGATGGTTTTGCTTCATTAACAAGTGTTACTACTTCTCTTCCAAGAATGTCATAAACTTTCAATGTAACAAAACTAGCCTCAGGTAAAGAATAAGTTATTCTCGTTGAAGGATTAAAAGGATTAGGATAGTTTTGTTCTAGAGAAAAACTAGCCGGTATTGGAGCAACTACATTTTCTTTAGAAAGCAAAATCATTTCATCTTTACTATAATCATTTTGAACAATAGAAAACTCCGGTGGATATGAGACTACATCAACATAGAATTCATTAGAAGTTTTTGTTGTATTTGTGGCATCCTTGACAATGCACCTTAATTTAAAATCACGTAAGTCGTATGGGTTGTGTGGTTTACTGAAATAAGGTGAATTTGTACCAATTGGAACCCATTCATTGCTCGGGGCAGCATTAATAATGATATCACCATCTTTATCTTTAATTTTTTCTTTATCCTTTTTTTCCTTTTCTTTTTTAACACTTTCATATGTTTGTAAAAATCCAACTCCATCCAAATACATTATTTGCCAATTATAAGTAAATGGTTCTATACCATTTTGTAATGTAACATACCAATTACCTGTTCCTCCAGCGTATAATGTAAAATTACCCATAATATAAACACTTGCAAGTGGTTGAGGTAACAAATTAGCTTCTTTCACAAATAAATAAAGTAAACCCGATAGTGCTCTTATTCCATAAACAAAGGCATGTTCGGAAGTACCAGTAAGCCATCGAACTGTTTTATCTGGAGGGCCACCAAATTCATTATTCAAGTGCTGTATCATATCTTCAAGCCCGGGGTAAAAATTAAATGGATCGTTTATCCCTGGAATATTATTACCATCGACATCATTACTACTAAAGAAATTTGTTATTTGAGCTGTTGGGTAAAATAAGTATTTCAACGGATTGGAACTTAGAGTTGGATTTATTAATCCACCTTGAGTAATAGCATTCTGATAAGTCCACTGATTATAAATTGAAGGTTGATCCATCCAATTTTCATAGCTATCTGGGTTTGTTGGTGGATGTGGATCATTATGAGTATGGGCGGGGACAGTCATATCACCAAGAAGATGAGCAACTCGACCTAATATCTCTCAGACTAGGGCATCGCGGAGTTCTCTTGAAATGTATACGTCTCCATTCCAATATTCCCATCTTTGTTTAGTAACATTCCACATCATATTTTTTCCAATAAGTTGAGTTTTTAATCTAAAGTTGTTATACAAATCAACTAGACTGTAATATGATAAATAAAAACCGCCATATTGAGGTTCGTCAGGATAAATAATTAAATGATCGCCAAGTGAAGTCGTAACATGTAATTTCCTTTCAATAGCATACGGGTTCGAAGCAGGAATAAATAGAATATATCCACCATAATAATATTTGATAGCTTTTTGGAATGCATTTTCATACACTATTTGAAGTAAATTGAAGTGCGAACCATCTCCTCTATCTGGATCCCAAAAGTGAGTGTTTGTAACAGTCCATCCAAAAGGAAAACTGTTTTGATAAACAGGGTCTTCTTCATCTTCACGGTGAGCCCCAATTACTAGTAAATTCCCTGGATTGAAAACACCAATACCCGTTTCATTATAACCAACATGATCCTTTATTTCGCGAATATCTTGACCAACGAATGATTTAAGTAATTTATATGCTTCTCTAACCATATGTTGATGTACGCCTTGACCATGTGCATAAATTCTGTCCATACAAATCATAAGAATAAATATTATAATGATAGTTTTTTTCATTTTGCCCTCCTTATTTTTTAAAGTATATTGTGGTGTTACTTGGATAAAGAATATTATATAAAATTCCTATGATAGCGCCACCTGCAATACCAAGCATTAAATAAATAGCTTTTCCTTCCCTTGCATGCGTACCAACAACCGGATTTGAAAGAATATTTGCAATAACCCCACCAGCAAGACCACCAAACATTAATCCTTCAAGAGTACCAGTTCCAGTCCCAGGAAATTCAATCTTAGTTATATTTTCTGTGTTGATTTTTTCAAACTGGTTAAGATCAAGATCATAAAAACTAGTTGTGTCAATAGTCATCAAAAGTTTATTCGCTCTGTAGGTTTTGTTGTCTGTAGTAACGATTAGTAATTCATCCTTATCCTCACAAATTTTGTTTACTTTCGAGTAAAAATTTTGTTCGCTCTGATCTCTTCCTTTTGAGATATCATAAGCACAATTGGAGAATAACAATGATGATATCAAAATGGCCGCAATTATTTTTTTCATAATTACCTCCGTCATAATTTTGGGGTTAAACAATAAAAATAAAAAAAGAATTTTATCATATTTCATCTCCATTTTTAGTAAGTATAACGACGTTGTTTTTAGCCCGCCGCCCAAAACAACAATGACGCAATTTTCAACGCAACTTTATTTTTAAAATCAGTTTTGTATTGCAATAACACTTTTAAGAACAACTTACTTTGAAAAACCAAACCCAATAACTTTTCACTACGACCGAGTCGAAGACGCGGTCGGGCTGAAGTGCGGGTTATACTCACGTTAATAAGAGTGAAGGTAGAACCATTAGATTCTACCTTCAATGAAACATAATATTACTTGATGAATAACATTTTTCTAATCGTTTGATAATTACCAGCAGTTAATTTATATACATAAGTTCCACTTGGTAATTCCGATGCATCAAATTCAACTTCATATTTGCCAG
>Ga0315298_1000529_pt1 | contig 73950 bp, 66 predicted proteins | sample WHS_1_MG_FD_203077 | JGI IMG/M metagenome (GOLD analysis project Ga0315298, IMG submission 203077) | Extremophilic microbial mat communities from Washburn Hot Springs, YNP, Wyoming, USA - WHS_1_MG | ecosystem: Environmental > Aquatic > Thermal springs > Hot (42-90C) | place: USA: Wyoming... | reverse complement strand
CAAACTTTTCATCTACTGTCCATTTCCTTGGTTTCATCTCTTACACCTCCAATATTAATTTTTTCCCCTAAACAGAAATTCTAACTCTACACTCTTTGTGTGTCCAATTCACAATGGTCTCAGTATAACCGCCTATACCACCAGGAGGCATACATGGCCAGAGGCTTAGAGTCAATATTACTATTTATCGAACAGCACAGTTAGGACCAAAAGATGTTTTTGTTAGAACTCCTGAAGGGGAAGCAAAGGGAATAAAGTTATTTTTAGTTGCTGGACCTCCAGTGATAAGGTCAGTCATTCCTTCAAGCGGAGCAGAAGGTGGAACTGTGGATGTTACCATCAATGGCGAAGGGTTTTACGGACTTACAAAAGTTGACTTCGGACGTGACATATATATAATTGGCGCCCCAAGAGTGGAGTCTGAATATGTCCCAACTACTATCTATGTTACAATTCGAATAAGTCGTCCTGCAATAACATCTCCTGCAATAACAGGTTATAGAAGGGATGTAGTTGTAGAAACTAATCACGGTAGAGCAGTAGGAACTGGTTTATTTGAGGTTGTGAGTGGAGTAAGTAGTATGCCAGTAATAAGTTCTGTCTTTCCAGACAATGGATGGCAGGGACAAACAAGAGATGTTACCATCAGAGGGGTGAACCTTTCTGAAACTACAGCAGTGAGCTTTGGAGCGGGCATTACAGTAAATACATTTACAGTTGTTAGTTCAACAGAGATTAGAGCTAATATCTCAATTTCTAATACAGCGGATTTGGGCTCAAGAGATGTTACTGTGAGAACTCCAAGAGGAACTGCTGTGGGGAGGAGAGGTCTATTTAGAGTGACAACACTATACTGACCCCCATATAGACTGGACACGCCAAAGGTGTAGAGGTTAAACTCTCTGCATAAGCAGAGATAAACCTTTAAACTGGAGGTATAGAGATGAAGCAAAGGAAATGGACAGCAGAGGAGAAATTAGCGATAGTCCTTGAGGGACTAAAGGAGAAAAGGTCTGTTGCTGATATATGCAGGGAGCACAAGATCAGCCAGACTCTGTATTACCGTTGGAGGGATAAATTTCTTGAGTCAGGTAGGAAAGGACTTATCAATGGCACATCTAATGATAACCACTACAAGGCAGAAATAGAGAGACTTCAGAAGATTATAGGCAAGCAGGCTATACAGATAGAGATTTTAAAAAAAACAGAGGAGCTATTTGGAACAAGATAGAGGCAGTGGAGATGCTCAAAGGAGCTGGATACACGATTAAGGATGCCTGTAGTGCTTTAGGGATATCGAGGAGCGGTTATTATTCATCGAAAGAGGTAAGGGTTATTGAGTGGGCAGAAGGAGACCTCAAGGACTGTGAGCTTCTAAGGAGGATAAAGGAGATAAAGGCAGGACATCCATTTTGGGGATACAAGAGGGTAACAGCCTGGCTCAAGCACAGGGAAGGAATAAGAGTTAATCACAAGAGGGTTCAGAGGCTGATGAAGAGGCATGGATTGACTGCAACACAGACAATTCATAAGGCAAAGAGGACACCAGAGAGGAGCAAACCGAAGGCTGAGAGGCCGAGGCAGTATTGGGGCATAGACATGACGAAATTCCTGGTCTCCTCCATTGGCTGGATATATCTGGTAATAGTGCTTGACTGGTATACGAAGAAGATAGTTGGCTGGAACATCTCATTAAGAAGCAGGGCAGCTGAATGGAAAGAGGCATTAGGCTCGGCAATACAGAGGGAATTTCCTGGAGGTGTGAGGGGAAGTGGGCTTAAGCTTATAAGTGACAACGGGAGTCAGCCTACAGCGACCTCATTTATGAGGGATATGGCAACACTTGGTATAGAGCACTCGCCTTCACAAGTTATGACAATCCAAAAGGCAATGCAGAAACAGAGAGGGTAATGAGGACGATAAAGGAGGAGATCATCTGGCTCAATGAATTTGCTTCATTTGAGGAGGCAAAGGAAAGGATAGGCAGGTGGATACAAGAAGACTATAACAAGCTCTATGTGCACTCACAGCTTGGATACATGAGTCCAGAGGAGTTTGAGGCAAGATATGAGGAAGAGAGGATAAGAAAGGCAGTATGACCTCTACAACTTTAGGGCATAAAAAATGTCTTGACAAATGGGGTGCAGTACAAGACTTATCTCAGAGTATAGGAAGATAGGATTTGGGATTTAAAGATTTGTTTGAAAGGAGGGTAAAATGAAAAGGTTTAAAAGCAAAATAATGGTGATTTTCTTAGTTATGCTCAGTTTACCATTTGTTTATGTTGAGATTGTTTATGCCCAGCAACCTGTAATAACGGCGACATTAAAGGCCATACCAGAATCTTATTCTGGGGAATGTCCTACAACAATCAAATTTGAAGGTGAAATAACAGTAAAAAATATCACAAGGCCGCCTCTTAAGGTTCAGTACAAGTTTCTAAGGAGTGACGGTGCCTTTGCACCTGTCCAAACCCTGACATTTAAAAAAGACGGTACAGAAAAAGTAAGCACATCTTGGTCGATAGGCAAAAGCTATGAAGGCTGGGAAGCTATAAAGGTTGTTTATCCACAGGATGTTGAATCCAATAAAGCAAGTTTTAAGCTGATTTGCAAAGAATCTGCTGCAGCTAAACCAGAGATAACAGGGTATAAAGAGGCATGTGGCAAAAAAGGAGGTAATATAACCATTCTGGGTAGAAACTTTGGCACACAAGAAGGCAAAGGAGTTGCTCTTGGTGGGCATGGAATCCATGTGGATTTAACAGTCGTATCATGGAGTGACACAGCTATTGTTGCTCAGATACCAAATGACCCAAGGATTCAAGAAGGACAATGGTACTATATCGGTGTTGAAAGGGCTGACCATAATGAATGGCTAAGTAATATCAGTAAGAATATCACTATCTGCAAGGCAGCTGAATTAGCCTCAATTACAAATGTTCATATTATAGAATGTTCAGGAGGAACTGTAGGTCCGGCTCGTCTTGTAATTACCTGGTCTTATGGAACAGGAGTTAGACCTGAGAAAATCCTGATAGATGTCCAGAGAGGAGCAGAGGGTTCTGTACTTGCGCCTCGAGGAACTTTGGTTGAGGTAAGCGGCACTGAAACAAGAAAGGAAATAACAATTTTCAGATTATTTGATGTGCCATATACCATAATATTCAAGGCACTTTATCCTTCAGGTGATGAAAAGACATATACCTTTGTTAAACGATGTGGTGAGTAGAGGTAAAATCGAAATGATTAGTTTGAAGATTATGGATAGATGGAAATCGAAATTAAAATATGAAAGGAGGATAAAGAAATGAAAAAGTTTTATTTACTGATTATTGGGTTCCTTTTGTTTCTTTGGTCAAATCCAATTTTTGCTGTAACTGCAGGAGAGTGGAAAATATCTCGTTTCTGGACAGAGCCTGCCTGCTACACTAAACTACCTGATAAGGATACAACAATAACTGTTAAAGCTGAATTACAATGTATAGGTCCAAAAGTTCCAAAATGCCAAGACCTTACTTTAAAATCCTACTGGGATAGCAGTATAGAGCATGTGGAACGGAAGATAAATCTAACAAGAGCAGTAATTGATACCTGTGGCTCTGGAGCAACAGCCTGCACAGTATCAATAGATGGTGAGAAGATGGATGTTAGGATACTCTTAGGAAATAAAATTTTAATAAGCAAGACTGGGTTCATCAGCCCAAGGTTGACAGGTGACATAAAACTCACCCTTGAGGCTTACACAGGAGTAAAGCTAACGGATAAAAAGACAATTATTGTTAAGCCCTGTGAGCAACAAGCAAAGCCTGATCTTATTGTAGAAAGGTTTGAGCTTCCTGAGATTTTCACGTTAGGACCTGATAAAATGGCTGATATAAAAGGGATTTTAGTTGTCAAAAATGCTGGTTCAGCTCCCTCTTCAAACTGCTATACGGATATTGTATTTGAAGAAACAAAAACTTACAGAAAAGAAAGTGCTCACTATACTGTTCCAAGTCTCAATCCTGGTGTAACCTACTCTATTACTGTATTTATTAGGCTACCAGAAGGAAATTACAGAGTATGCGCTTTTTTAGACCCTACAAATGTAGTTGTAGAATCTAATGAAACAAATAACACAACTTGCCGTAGTTTTAGTGTAAGGTAAGATATTAAATATAAGATAAGAAAATGGTGATGCTCATTTTCATTTTGTTTTAAATGATCCTCAGGGTAGTAGAAGACAAGTTGAGGATTTTATAAATCGATTGGTTGATAGGAAAATCAAAAGAAAGAAGAAAATTAAAATTTGGCTCTTTTCTTACAGAAAGAATTAAAAATATAAGGAGGTAATGAAAGATGAGAAAGAATTGGATATTAGTTAATTTAGTTTTGTTATGTTTGTTTTTGTTAAATAATAATATAGGTAAGGATTTAGCCTTGGCAAAGGGATTAAATACGAGAGGCAAATATGTTCCTCCCTCTCCAGAGCTTATAGAACCTCCGAATGATGCATATGTCGGGGAAGGGCCAATAATATTGAAATGGAGAGCTAAGGGTTGGGGACATGGATTTCAAATTGAAGTTGCTAATAACCCAAATTTTGATAGAAGCAGGGTAATTCAAATACAGATAACTGGGGATGGTTACAAGGAAGGGGATATATATTTTGAGAGAATTGGCGGTGTCGAGGGCCACCTAAATTACTGGAGAGTGAGAGGATTTGTTATGGATGATTATCATAGGGAGCACTATGGAGGCTGGAGTGCCCCCTCATGCTATATAATAAGGCTAAGGCGACCTGAGCATGTAGGAGAACCCGCGGGCCTTCCAGACCTTGTCATTACAAATATTTATTGTAGTGAAAAAAATCTCGCTTTTGAAGTCAAAAACCAAGGTTCGGGATATTTTGGTAAATCAGCCATAGGGAAATACCGAACAAATGTTAAAGTATGGATATCTCCTCCTGGTAATGAAAATATTATAAGCCTTGACTCTTTAAGCGAAGTTAATAAAACTGGGGAAGGCGTAACCCACCCTGGCGGGAGTAGTAGTTTTTTAACATCAATCGAAATAGGAACAGAATCCTTTGTAGAACTCACTATTGATCCTGACAATAGAATAAGAGAAAGCAATGAAAATAACAACATCTATGGGCGTAGGATAGGTCCATGTAGTAAGATTATTCGTCTTCCAAAGTCTATACCAAATGTTATACCAAAATAATAATAGCATGAAAAAAGTGCACCTCCTGGGGGTATTAGTGGTAGATAGGGAATATTATTGCAAGTAAAAAAACTACTTTCAGGGCATATTATCCCCAGGAGGCTTTGTGAGTTATCCTGTTCTCCTTGTAGTATTCTGCATAGGTAAAACCTATGCATATAAATTTTTAGGAAAAATTCTTCGTAGGAGGTTAAGATGAAATACTTACGATGGAAGTTATTTTTAGGAATAGTGGTTTTAATAATTTTATTTTTAACGAATATCACGCCAGTCTGGGCTCCTGATGGAACTATAACCTCATCCAGGAAGGGAAGCTCCGATTACAAAACCACCAAAACCTACGGGTGTATCTCCTGAAGAAAAAGCAAGGGATATGATGCAGAGCGGAGGAACATTGACTATTGTTGAGATTAATCCCAAAACAATCTGTACAAACTCTCGGATTACTATAATTTATGATTTATCTTTAAGTATTCCTCAAAATATTTCTACTGTTCCGGTAAAAATAGGCCTATTTTTAGATAACAAATTAAAAAATACTGATGAAATAATAAATTTTCCCAATTGTCAAACCCGTCGTCTCTCTACTTCTACATTAGCACCCAAAGAAGGAAAAGAATATTTATTAACTTTAAAAGCAGTAAGAGCCGATGTTTCTGATGTTTCTTTAGCAGCTTCGAAACAAATATATGCTACGGCAACTCAGAGGATAAAAGTAAATGATGTTTTCCCTGATTTAGTAGTTAAGGAAATTAAATGTGGTCATGGCAATAAGGTGCTATTTACTGTAGCAAACATTAGCACAGCCCCTATGCCTTCTGACTGGAAATCTAAAGGAGTTTTTGCAAAAGAAGGAGTGTGGTTTATTGACCTTGCTCGTCCTATATCTGGTGACATAACCCCACCTGGGGGTACTGCTTCTTATTCAGTCGGTATCCTTCCCGGTCCTGGGAGGCATCATATCACAGTAGTTGTAGATGCTACAAATTCCATAACTGAGCGAGATGAGTCAAACAATACAATGACTGCAGACATTGAGCCTTGCGAACTCAATCTTTGTATGTGGCCTGAATTCAGTTTATCTAAATCTAGCCCTGGTACCGGTCGGGTTCGCCGAGGCGAAACAATAACTGTCTCTATGTTAATAATTAACTATGGAATTCCTATTAGTAGAGATTTTACTGTTGGTGTATACCTAACTAATGTTTGTCCAATTGCTTATCCTGATATAATAAGCAGAGACCTTACAACAGCCATTAGACTTTGGCAAACAACCATAAGAGGATTAAGCACTCGCTACAAGGAAGTGTCTGCTACTATTACGATACCTGAAACATTTACTCCAGGTCCAGGAAACTCCGCTTGGATATTCTGTGTGGTAGATGATACAAATCAAATTTCTGAGGCTGATGAGAAGGATAATTGCAGTCTTTCCTTGGGCCTGACTGTTATATCCCGTTAAACAAAGAAAGGATGAATTAGTGAGAATTTGGAGTAAATAGGAATAGCGACCATTTAATTTTTCTAAAGCTGGGGAGAAGGAAATTATTTGTTCTATTCAGGTATTTAACAAAGTTGGAAATATGTCCCGAACAAACCTGATTAACATTATTTTTGAGGAGGCAACACCAACTCCACAAGGAGATGGGGTAAAAAGAGAACCTATTAGAAAACTTGTTATACTAAAATAAAGAGGAGGAAAAGAAGATGAAAAAGAAAGGTACTTTTTTAGGAATTATGGTGTTAATAGCTATTGTTGGATTTTGGGGGTTCATACAGTTATCATTTGCTCAGCAGACCCAAGAGACTCCACAAAAGCCTCCAACCGCGGCTCCCAAATTACCTGATCTGAAAGTTGTTCATACAGACCATCAACCTGCGGGAGATGTTTTTCCTGGGAAGGTTATTCAATTCAAAGTAACGATAAAAAACGTAGGTAGGGGAGTTGCACATGGAACAGTAAAACCTGATGGGAGCACAACCCCAAATGGCTACATGATAGATTTGAGCTTATCGAAGGATCTTATAAGAGATCCAGTTAAACCTCATACGGTCCCATCACCCTATAATTTTACAGAAGGTATGCTTTTAAAGGGAGGACGTATATCTCGTACATTTGATTTAGCCCCAGGTGAAGAAAAAGAATATTCAGCTTCTGTGGAAATTCCAAAGAATATTAAACCAGGAAAATACTGGATTGGAGTATCCCTTGATCCATTTAACAAGGTAGCAGAAGTGCCACCCACCGGGGAATCAGATAACGCTGTAAACCACGGGATTACAATTAAATAAAAAATATTATTCAAGGAGGAGTAGAGATGAATCAAAGAAAAATTTTTTTAGGAATTCTTGTCATTGTAGTTGTGTTTTATCCTTTGTTCAGTTTACGTGTGGATTTTGCTCAAGTTCCAACGCCTGATGAGATAAGAAAAAAGATGATGGAAAAAAGGCCAGCTCCGAGAGAGTCAACACCGCCTACTCCAGAGGAACGTTTCGAGAGAGAACGACGCGCTGGTATTGAATCGTTTTATGCTGAGCCGTCCCCAATAGAATATGGAAGCGAGGTAAGTTTAAAATGGAGATTTAAGTCACCAACAGATAATCCCAGAGAACTTACAACAACCCTTCAAGGTATTCAAATGTCAGGAATAAATATTTCCATTGGTCCAGAACGATGGAGAGTCGTATCGAGAAGTAGTAGTTTAATTGAACCTAACATCCTTGAAGGAACATATACTTTCATACCTCAATGGAGAGGAAGGTATAGTGATTTTAGGTTAACCATACGTTATGGAGATCGAACTTTTCAAGCCGAAACACGTGGAAGAGGTGTTCAAGTTAATTGCTATAATCTTGAGTTGAAGATCGAAACCACCCAGTCTCCAGAGCCTAAATTAAAATTTTATGTAGAGAATAAAAGATGGGAATATAGCGCTCCTTATCGAGGAAGACTTAAAGTTAATTATCGTATTGTAAGCACACCTTCTGGACCGCTTAACAAGACTGGTCAGCACGATTTTGGTTCTGTAGATCTTCCACCAGGAAGTCAAACCTCAAAGATTGAAGTTCCATTGCTTCCAAAAGAAGTTGCTTTTGCGAGTGATGAGATATTGATTGAAAGGACTTTGTTTTGGATGTCCCCATACCCAGGTGAAGGGGAACAGTCTAATAGGATGTCTTCTACTTATCCTTGGACTCAGACGCGGGCAAGTCTTGCAAGACCGATTGCATTGGTGAATCTTTTGTTAGGTGCCTTGAAAATTCATATTCATAATGATGGTGGGCAAGCCTCCTATGTTGAATTACCTGGTATGGGCAGAAGGGCATTTGATATCCCTGAAATGCGAGCTGAATTAGAAGTGTGGGGTGTGCACTGGGGATGGTATCGATCATGGGTAAGAGATATCAACAATGCTCACATTGGGCTCGATGCGATTTCAATTGGTGAGGGGGGTATTAGGCTTAACATCCCTATAGAAGCTGGAGGTCCCACAGAGATAAAATGTGTGTATGATCCTTTAGGGATCGGTGGATATACGGATGATACCGCTTGCCCAGATGTTGATCTGAGGGGTCCGATTAATGTAAAAGTAGTATTTTTTCCTACTCTTGTAGGTGGACAGATTGGATATTCACATGTGACTGTGGATGTTACAATAGAAGATACGACTTTTCCAGGTGCTTGGGACTGGTTCATTGAACTATTTACAGGTGATCTCAAGCCGAAAATTGAGACAGAAACAGAAAAATCTCTCAAGTCGCTTCTTGAAACTGAAGAAGTTAAGAATGCATTCAGGGAAGCCATGACGAGGCTTTTAAGAGAGATGGGATTTAATATTACAAGGATCACTCGATTAGAAGTAAGCGGTAGTGAAATTATTTTTTGGTATTTATAATTTTTATAATTAAATAATAGGAGGTCTCAAATGGTAAAGCAGATTGCATTTGTAGTTATTATTTTATGCTCTATGGTTTATACATTAAATACTAATTCAATGGCAGCCGAAAAAATTATTAATATTCCCATAGGAACAAGATTCGAGAAAGTTGGAGATTTTGAAAATCTAAAACTTCCAGATGGTTCAAGAATAGAGATGAAAACTATCTCTATCTATGATAACGTGCCTATTAGGGATAATATTTTTGGAGAATGTGAGATAAGATTCTACGACCAAACAGGGAAAGTTCAGGAAGGGAAGGGATATTTAATTATAGATCCGGCAAAAGGAAAGTTGGAAGGGAAGAAAATCAAAGTACCTTTTGACATAAAATTTTTACCATCTCGTTAAGAAAAAAATAATAGGAGTAAAAAAGTAAATTAAGTGACTCTTTGATTTCGTTCCAAGAGGGGTAAAAATTTTTATTTTTTTAATAAAAGATTCACCCAGCTTATTTTTTTTGAAATTACAGTCTTTTTTTATCATTTTTATAATGAATTGGTAAATTTTTAATTCAATAAATGTCAGAATTTGAGATATTTTAAATCTTAATTTCCAATATAAAAAAAGGTTTTTTCAGAGATGTTTTAAGAAATTAATCTCTCCACGATTTGTTGATATATTGATTTGTAAAATCTTTTCTTCAACAGAAATTTAGGATCAACTCTTTTTGAGAAAGAAAATCTTGCATTTAGAAACAAATATTGTTATAAGGAAAAATTTAGGGGGGAAGGTATTTATATGTAAAAGGTTGTTGGATGAGAAAAATTTTTTATTATTTTATTTTTTTGGCTATATTAGGAAACTTAAGTTTAGTTTTTTCTAAAGAGATTCAAGATGAATTTCCTGTTCCTCCTCCTCCATTCTCTGAAGGGATCTATCCTTGTAGTCAATGCCATGCCTCTATGGAAATAAATCGGAAAAGAAGAATACTCAATGAACATACAAATATAAAACTTCAGCATGCTGAAACAATGAGATGGTGTTTGGATTGCCATAATCCAGAAAATAGGGATAAATTAAGACTATATAGTGGAGAACTTATTGATTTTGGGAGAAGTTACCTCCTTTGTGGCGAATGCCATGGGAATATATACAGAGATTGGAAGGCTGGAATCCATGGCAAAAGACAAGGATACTTCTCTGGAGGAAAGAGAACTTACCTTCTGTGTGTGCATTGTCATAATGCACATTCTCCACAAATAAAACCTATTAAACCTGAACCCCCACCCCTCAAACCAAAGGAAATACGAAATGCAAGGTAGAAATTTTACAAGAAGAGAATTTATTCGTAATTTCTCTATGGCTACTTTTTTCGGTCTGTCTTTTCCTTTTTTGTCATCTTGCGGAAAGGAAATGGTTGAAGATTTTCTTCAAAAACATTTCCTCGAGATGACACACGAAGAAAAAGAACTCATCATAAGTCGTTTAGAGGAAAGATATTTTAAAAAATATGGAAAAAAATTTACTGTAAGCATTCAGGAGGCAATTCCAAATACACTCTGGGGTTATGGGCTGGACCTCTCACGATGCATCGGATGCAGAAGATGCGTTTATGCATGTATTGAAGAAAATAATTGCTCTCGCCAAGAGCCTCAATCTCAATGGATTCGTGTAATTCGTTTAAGAAAAGGTAGCCTAATTAACCTCGAGGATTCCGAACATTATTATAATCCAGATTATGTACCTGAAAAAGAGTTTATATATATACCTGTGCAGTGTCAACAATGTGAAAATCCACCCTGCGTGAAGGTTTGTCCGGTTCATGCCACATGGAAAGAGCCAGACGGATTAGTTGTAGTAGATTATAACTGGTGTATTGGATGCAGATATTGTATGGCTGCCTGTCCATATCGAGGAAGAGTCTTCAATTGGGCAGAATCAAATGTGCCTAAAGACAAATGGAATCTATCTGTCCATTATCTTGGAAATCGGCCGAGGATGAGAAATGTAGTTGAAAAATGTACATTCTGTATCCAGCGTATAAGAAAGGGTAGGTATCCTGCTTGTGTGGAGGTTTGCCCTACAGGGTCTCGAAAATTTGGAAATCTTCTTGATCCTCAGAGTGAAATAAGATATGTAATCCAAAATAAAAGAACATTCAGGTTGAAGGAGGATTTAAATACTGAACCAAAATTTTACTACTTTTTTGAGGCTTAAAAATATGCATTCATTCAAAGAAACAGTTAAAGAAACTTGGCGATTCTATCGAAAAACCTTGAGCCTTGTTTTCACAGGATCAAAAGAATATTATCTTTGGTGTATACTTCTTCTTTGCATTATGGGAATAGGTTTTTTATGCTATCTACCCCAACTTCAAATAGGTCTTATAACAACCAATATGAGGGATCAGGTTGTTTGGGGGTTATATATTTCGAACTTTACATACCTTGTTGGTGTAGCTGCAGCAGCTGTTTTACTTGTTGTCCCCGCCTATATTTACCAATTTGGACCAATAAAAGAAATTGTAGTCCTTGGTGAACTCTTTGCTGCATCTTCCATTATTATGGCACTACTTTTTGTTACTGTTGATTTAGGGAGGGTGGATCGATTCTGGCATATGATTCCTTTGATTGGCAAGATGAATTTTCCAAGCTCCCTTCTTGCATGGGATGTAGTTGTTCTTAATATATATCTCCTATTAAACCTAATCATACCTATTTATCTTCTGGTTAAGACATACTACGGAAAAGAGCCTAATAAAAAGTTTATCGTTCCTCTTATTCTATTTTCTATTCCAATGGCTGTAACTATTCATACAGTAACTGCTTTTATATATAATGGACTTCCTGCAAGGCCTTTTTGGAATGCTTCTATTTTAGCCCCAAGGTTTCTTGCAAGTGCCTTCTGTTCAGGTCCTGCAATTATTATAATTGTCTTTCAAATTCTCAGGGAATACACTTTTATAAAGATAGAGGATAGGGCACTATTTAAGATTGCTGAACTTATGGCCTATGCAATGTTTCTTAACCTCTTTTTTCTTATCTCAGAAATGTTTAAGGAGTATTATTCTAACACTATTCATATTGCTTCTCTTAAATACCTTTACGAGGGACTTCATGGCCATAATCTACTTGTTCCATGGATATGGGTAGGAACGATTATGAATCTCATAGCTTTTATTCTTTTTCTTTTCCCAGTAACCAGACAAAGATTGAGTACGCTCAATATAGGGTGTATTCTTATTATCGCAGGAGTGTGGATTGAAAAAGGGCCAGGGCTAATAATCCCTGGATTTATTCCTGATCCTTTAGGTGAAATTTATGAGTATATACCAAATTTCAGAGAACTTTTTATATCATTTGGCATATGGGCCACAGGATTTCTCATTTTTACTCTTCTAATGAAAGTGGCCATACCTATTGCAAGTGGAGAATTCAGCCACATTCAATATGAGAGAGAGATTTCTCCTTTGAAAATGAAATCGGAAAGCAATTAAAGATAATTTTATTAAACTTGCATTTTTTAAAATTTGTGTTATAAGAAATTTGGACTTAGGGGGGTGATGCCAATAAAAAGGAATTATTAAATGAAATATTTCATCGCTGGATTTGTAATTGGATTAATCCTCCTAATCCTTTTTACAAATTTAAGCCTTAGTTCAAAATCTAAAAACCCCATCATATTTAATCATAAAAAACATCAAAAAGCTGCAATTGAATGTAATATCTGCCATCCCTTTTTTAAAGAAGAAAAGTTTGCAGGTTTACCAAATTTGTTAACCTGCTTGGAATGTCACAAAGATTCTATAACAAATAGTCCAGAGGAAGAAAAAATAAGAAAGTTTAGTAAAAATGGGGTGGAAATCCATTGGGAAAGAGTATATCAACAGCCAGACCATGTGTTTTTTTCTCATCGCCGTCATGTTTTTATAGCTAAAATTGATTGTAAAAATTGCCATGGGCCAATTGAAGAATATGAAAAACCAATAACAAGACCATGGCAAAAGATGGATATGAAATGGTGTATGGACTGCCATACAAAGCAAAAGGCAAGTAATGATTGTCTGGCATGCCATGTATAAAACATAGAATGGTGGAAGGATGGAATAATGTAAAAATGGTTATTTGAAAATAAATAATCATTTTCTTATTTTTGGGACCCATCACTCCATTATTCCAATATTCCTTTCTTCCAATTGGGTGTGGGTAGATTATGAAATTCAACCGTCGTAATTTTTTAAAGATGGGCGCAGGAGCAGGAGCTGCCATTGCCTTAGGTGGGGTTTTTGGGAAATGGTCTCAATTTCCTGTCATAGAGAAACCAAATCCCACTGGCATTGAGAAGTGGATTCCAACAGTATGCGGTCAATGTATGGGGGGATGTGGAATCCTTGTCAGAGTAATTGACGGATGGGCAGTAAATATTACAGGTAATCCTCTTCATCCTGTTAATCGGGGAAGTATATGCCCTAAGGGGATTGCAGGGCTTCAGGGCCTTTATGATCCTGATAGAATCCGTTCTCCACTTAAAAGAGATGGAAATAGAGGAGAAGGAAAATGGAAGCCCATTACATGGGATGAAGCTATTCATATTGTTACAGAATCGTTAAAAAACCTTCGAAGAAATGGTGAGTCTCATCACCTTATAGTGTTAGGAGGCAGATACCGTGGTCTTATGCGGATAATTTGGGAACGTTTTTTAGAGGCTTTTGGTTCCCCAAACTATATTGATAATCAATTTCAATGGGAAGGATTACCATTAGAAGGTCTATTTTTAGCACAGGGAATCTTTTCCCCTTTTGCTTACGATATTGAGAATGCCCAATATATTCTTTCACTTGGTTCAAATTTTCTCGAAACATTCTGGTCACCTGCTCAGGCAATAAGGGCATATGGCCACTTCAGAAGAGGGAGGCCTGGGATTAGAGGAAAGTTGATTCAAATAGAGTCAAGGTTATCTGCGACTGGAATAAAAGCAGATGAATGGATTCCAATAAAACCAGGAACTGAAAGTCTTTTAGCCCTTGGCATTGCCCATATGATTATTAAAGAAGGGTTATATAATAAAGATTTCATTTCTCATCATTGCTTTGGTTTTGAAGGATGGAAAGAAGCAAATGGGAAAAGTCATATAGGTTTTAAAGATTTTGTCCTCTCAGAATTTGAGCCTAATATAGTTTCAAAGAAATCTGGTATTCCTGTGGACACGATAATTCGGTTAGCTCGGGATTTTGCCTCTAATCAACCCTCGCTTGCCATAGGATATCGTGATAGACCTTTTCATCAGATGGCTATATACATACTAAATGGGTTAGTAGGAAATATTGATATTCCTGGAGGAATCTTAATACCAAGGGAGATACCTTTCTCTCAGTTGGAAGGATTTAAAAAAGATAGCATTTCTGAGAAAGGACTTTTACAACCACGAATTGATGAATCAGAGGCGCATTCTTTTTCCAAACATAGACCTTACAATTTTGCTAAAAATATTCTCTCTGGAAAGCCTTATAAGCCAAAGATACTTTTTCTATATTACACCAATCCATTATTTTCAAACCCTGATTCAAACCTTTTCTTAAAGGCCTTTCAGGAGATACCATTCATTGTAAGTTTTTCTCCATACATGGATGATTCTACACAGTTTGCTGATCTTATTCTGCCTGATCATACACCACTTGAAAGATGGCAGGATGATCCTCTTTTTTTAAACAATGGAGTTCCTGTGCTTGGAATCCGTCAGCCTGTTGTGAAACCACTTTACCAAACAAAATCTACAGGAGATCTAATTATCCATTTAGCAAAATCATTGGGCAATGAGATTGGCAGGGCATTTCCTTGGAGTAATTTTCATGAGATGATGAATTATAGTTTAAAAGGTATTTTTGATGCAAAAAGAGGGGATGTCTTTGGTCTTCAATTTGACGAAGCCTGGATTCGTCTTCTTCAAAAAGGTGGTTGGTGGTCACCTTCGTATAAGACATATGAAGATTTTTTAAATCTCCTCAATGAAAAAGGTGGTTGGTGGGATCCGGTTTACGAATTTGGTCAGTGGGATCGAATCTTTAAGACACCTTCTAAAAAATTTGAGTTTTATGCTCAGGGGTTGAAAAGAATTAAAACAAAAGAGTTGGATGATTCTTCATTTCTTCCACATTGGGAAGAGACTGAGAAAGCAGTAGATCCAAAGCAATATCCTTTTCATCTAAATATATTTAAAACTATTGTTATTTCAGGAACAAGAAATTCTAATCAACCTTGGCTCCAGGATATTGTGGGATATCATCTTTTTGAAAGATGGAATACATGGGTAGAGGTTAATCCAGAAACAGCCTCAAGACTTGGCATTTCGGATGGAGATTGGGTCTGGGTTGAATCTCCAAAGGCAAAGATAAAGGCAAAAGTAAAATTATATCAGGGGACAATGCCTGATGTAGTTAACATTCCATTTGGTCTTGGGCATATCTCTGGTGGAAGATGGACAAAAAATATAGGTTCGAATCCATATAAACTAATTTCGGAGGTCATCGATCCCCTAACAGATTACCCGCTCTCTTATACAACGATGGTGAGGATATATAAAGCATGAAAACAAATATTTTACTTTACCTTGAAAATAATTTTTACCCCTCACCCATTCCCCTTAGGGAGAGAGGATTAAGGTGAAGGGGGATTAATTTTCATTATTCTTGAATTTTTTCGGAATGGGATCATTATAGGAGATTAAACTCAGGGGAAAGAATCTATGTTTAAATGGGGAATGGTTATAGATCTCGATAGATGTTCAGGATGTCAGGCTTGTGTTGTTGCCTGTCAGGCAGAGAATAATATTTCACTTCCAGAACCAGAAGGGGCTAAGAAAGGTCGTTCAATTCATTGGATGGAACTTCTTCCATATATAGAAGGAGAATATCCACATATCAAGGCAAGACTTCTTCCAAGACCATGCATGCATTGCGAAAAACCTGCATGCATTAAGGTATGCCCTGTCGGTGCAACATATAAAAACGAAGAAGGGATTGTAGGTGTTGTATATTATAGATGTATTGGCTGCAGGTATTGCACAACTGCCTGTCCTTATAATGTTCGTAACTTCAACTGGTACGAACCAAAATGGCCCAAAGAGATGAAGGGATCGCTTAATCGCGATGTATCGATTAGAAGAAAAGGGGTAGTTGAAAAGTGCACATTTTGCCATCACCGATTATTGAAAGCTAAGGAAAAGGCAAAAGCAGAAGGAAGAGAATTTATAGCAGAAGATTATATACCTGCATGTGTTCAGGCATGTCCAAGCGGTGCAATGTTTTTTGGCGACTTAAACGATCCTTTTAGTATAGTATCAAGGCTCTCACGAGAAAGAAGGGCGTTTCGTCTCTTAGAAGATTTAGGAACAGAACCCAAGGTGATCTATCTTTCGGAGGGAATGTAATGGAAAACCAATCCATGATTCTTAGAGAGGATGAAATTTTACTTGACCCAATTCGAAAGACTGGAAAGCCATTTTATTTAACACTTTTTATCCTTTTAGGAGTAATCTTCTGGGCTCTGTTTGCATATCTTAATCAATATAAAGAAGGTCTTGGTGTAACAGGATTAGCAAGGCCTGTATTCTGGGGTGTCTACATCACAAATTTTGTATTTTTCATTGGGATAAGCCATGCAGGTACACTCATTTCTGCTATTTTACGTCTCGCAAAGGCTGAGTGGAGAAGATCAATTACACGTTCAGCAGAGGTTATTACAGTTTTGGTTCTCTTTTTTGGAGTTGGAAATATTCTTATGGATCTTGGCAGACCTGATCGTATGTTGAATATAATTCGTTATCCTCGTTTTCAATCTCCACTTCTTTGGGATGTCTCAAGCATTACAGTCTATCTTACAGCAAGTTCTATATATTTGTATCTGCCTTTAATTCCTGATATTGCAATCCTTCGTGACCACGGTGGTAAATGGCAATGGTTTTATCGAATCTTTGCACTTGGATGGAAAGGGACAGAAAAACAACACTATTGGTTAGAAAAGGGTATTTCTATTATGGCAATCATAGTTATTCCAGTTGCCGTATCTGTCCACACAGTTGTCTCATTTGTCTTTGCAATGACTATTCAGCCTATGTGGCACAGTGCAATCTTTGGACCTTATTTTGTTGCTGGTGCAATATTCTCAGGAATTGCAGCACTTATTGTAGCAATGAACTTAATTAGAAAGGTTTATCATCTTGAGGATTATTTGAGGCCTGTTCATTTTAATAATCTTGGAATTCTTCTTCTCGTAATGACCCTTCTCTGGTTTTACTTCACCTTTACAGAATATCTCACTGTATATTATGGAGCTGAACCCCTCCATATGAATATCTTCTGGTCTAAATTTACTGGAAGGTTTGCTCCTTACTTCTGGGGAATGTTTTTATTTTGTTTTGTAATACCGCTTCCGATTCTCAGTTTTAAAAAGACGCGTACTCCTCTTGGGACATTGATTGCCTCGCTCTCGGTCATTATAGGTATGTGGCTCGAAAGGTATATTATCGTTGTCCCGACACTTACAAATCCAAGACTCCCTAATGAACAGATTATTTATTCTCCAACATGGGTTGAATGGTCTATCCTTGCAGGTTGTATTTCATTCTTTATTCTGCTTTACATGCTCTTTACAAAGATATTTCCAATTGTCTCGATATGGGAGGTAAAAGAAGGAAGAGAGAAATCAATGGCAGAAGTGCAAGAAAGGATAAAAACATATCTTCCTGGTATTGGAGTAGAATAATATGAAATTAATTCTTTGGATCATAATTATCTTATATAGCCTTTTTCCCACATATATATTATCGCAGTCCCTCCCTGATGATCCTACAAAGGGGGTCAGACTCTTTGAAACAAAGGGATGTGTAAAATGCCATTCCCTGAAGGGTGAAGGTGGTAAGATTGGACCTGATTTTGGAAGAATTGATTTAGGAGAAACCCAACTCGACCTTGCAGCAAAGTTATGGAATCATATCCCATCTATGATTGATGGAATGGAAAGGGTAAAGATTGTAAAAACAAAATTGACAGGTGAGGAATTTTCAGCAATCTCAGCATATCTCTACTTCTTAAAATTCTTTGATGAACCAGGGAATCCAACACGGGGAAGGTCAGTTTTCAATGAAAAAGGATGTAGCCTTTGTCATCCACTGTCTGGAAAAGGCAAAAAGGGAGAAAAAGGACTTGATGAATTTCCACAGAATATATCTCCTATATTTCTAAGTCAAGTTATATGGAATCATGGTGCTGTTATGATTTCGGAGATGGTTAGGCTTGGAATTAAATGGCCTGAATTTAAAGGAACTGAGATGATGGACCTCCTTGAATATATAAAATTGAATGCAAAGGGAGGTTCGAAAGAATCTGCATATGTTAATCCAGGAAACCCAAAAGAAGGAAAACAAGTCTTTATTAAGAAGGGATGTATAAAATGCCATGCAATTAAAGGAGAGGGAGGAAAGAACGGAGAGGACCTTGGTAAGAAGGCAAAGCAATTTTATAAAAGTCTAACAGAGATAGCCTCTATTATGTGGAATAAGGGTCCTTCAGTCTTCTCAAAAATGTCACAGACAGAGGTGGGTATTCCAAAATTTACAGCAAAAGAAATGGCAGATCTTATTTCATATTTATATTTTCTCCATTTCATAGACGATCCTGGCAATCCTGTAAATGGGAAAAAGATTTATACCCAACTTGGATGTTCAAAATGTCACGGATTAAATGGAACAAAGGGAGACTTAATGCACATCGATCTTTCAAAGTATGAAAATACTCAAAATAGAATGGATATTGTTGCTGGAATATGGAACCATGGAGAGGATATTGAAAAGGCAATTAGAGAGAAGGGACTCTCTTGGCCAAGGTTAAAGAAAGGAGAAATGGCTGATGTCCTTGAATACATAAGAAAGCCAAAGAGCCGAAAGGACATTAAAAAATGAAAAAGATTTATTTATTTTTAATTCTTATTTTTTTTGTGGTTAATATCATTCTAAATTCATCCTCAATCAATTCTGAGGAAAAGGGAGAATATTTACTCCCTGGAAGTGTAAAGGAAGGTTGGAAGGTTTTTAATTCAAAAAAATGCAATGCCTGTCATTCTATCTGGGGGGAAGGTGGAAAGGGAGGACCTGATTTAGGTGATCTCCCGGAATCATTTAAAACACCATCTGAACTTGCAACACTAATTTGGAACCATGGTCCTTCGATGTGGGGGAGAATGGCAACAAAAAAGATCCCTTATCAAAAAATAGATAAAAAAGAAATGACAGACCTATTTGCCTTTCTCTATTTTCTTCGATATATGGAGGAACCTGGTAATCCTCTAAAAGGAAAGAAAATTTTTGAAAGTACCGGTTGTGGGAAATGTCACCAATTGAAAGAAGGAGTAAAGGAGGATCTTAGGCGGTGGGCAATGTATGTGAATCCAATTTTGTGGGCTCAAATGATGTGGAATCATGCTCCCCAAATGGAAAAAGAGATGAAACTGAAGGAGATGAAATGGATTAAATTCAAAGGTAATGAAATGGTCGATCTTATAGCCTATATTAGAAGTCTTAATCCAGGAGTAGAAAAAGTCTATCTTTCACCTGGGGATCCCATTTCTGGAGAGGCAATTTTTAGAAGGAAAGGATGTTTAGAATGCCATCGGCAAGAAGGGAAAATTAGTCTCTTAAAAACAAAGGAGTTCCCAGGCACCTTAACTCAATTGGCTGGAGCAATGTGGAATCACTTTCCTGAAATGTGGAAAGAGATTGAAGAAAAAGGAATGGAACGTCCTGTTCTTTCTGCTCAAGAGATGGCTGACTTAGTAGCGTATCTTTTTTCGATAAAATATTTCGACCCTCCTGGAAATGCTATCCGAGGAAGATCTATTTTTATGAAAAAAAGATGTGATCTCTGTCATATCAAAGGAGGAAAAGGACCTGATCTTAAAAAGTTAAAAAGGCCCCTTTCTTCAATTTCAATTGCACAATCAATTTGGAATCATGGGCCAGAAATGTGGGAAGAAATGATTAAGGCTAAAATCCCATGGGAAAGAATTAATCATCAAGAACTGATAGATCTAATGGAATATTTGAATAGAGGGATTAACTAATGAATTGGAGGAAGAGATGGTTAATATCGAATTGCTCAAAAGGACAGAGTTGTTTGAAGGATTGGTTGAATCTCAGCTTCATGAAATATTATCCCATTCGATTACCAAATCATATCCTGAAAGAGAATCTCTATTTATTCAAGGGGAAGAAGCAAATCATATTTTTATTTTAATTAAAGGCGCAATTGATTTGACAGTAAAAACAAAAGAGCAGGTTAATTTCATTGCTTCAAAGATCGAAAAGGAAGGGGCAGTTTTTGGAACTGCATCTATTATTAAACCCTTTCGATATAATGTTTCAGCCATTTGCTTAATCCCTTCCGAGGTTTTAATGATTGATGCTCAATGGCTTAGGAACAAGATGAAAGAAGACCTAAAAATGGGATTTGAAATTATGGAAAGATTGGCCACCCTATATTTTAATCGCCTTAATGAATTACGTCTGGGTGTATACGATCTTATTAAAATGTCAGGAAAAAGTTAAAATGGAAAAAGGCTCTATGAATCGATTTAACATTTGTATACCCGATCGATCATGGTATGAAGAGAATATCGGGTGTGAGAACGCCTGCCCTGTAAACACAAGGGCTTCTCGATATATTTCGGCTATTTCCCATGGCGATTATGATCGAGCATTTCAAATAAATCGAGAAGACAATCTATTCCCGGCTATTTTGGGTAGGATCTGTGTCCATCCGTGTGAAGAGAAATGTAGAAGAGGAATCTTAATTGATTCTCCTATCTCAATATGTTCTTTAAAGAGGGCATCTTCGGATTATCGGAGCTTTGCTCATCTCGTTAAAGGAGCATTTCAAAAGAGGGACAAGAAAGTAGCCATTATTGGAGCTGGTCCATCTGGACTTTCAGCAGCCAATGATCTTGCAAGACTTGGTTACTCAGTAACAATATATGAAACTTACCCAGTTGCGGGAGGAATGCTCAATGTTGGTATCCCACCCTATCGTCTACCAAGGGAGATTGTTCAGGAAGCAATTGGTGAAATTAAGAAACTGGGGGTGAAGATTTTAACTTCAACCCCTGTTGGTAAGGAGTTAAATTTAGAAACCTTGAGAGAGAACTATGATGCAGTCTACATTGCTGCAGGTGCCCATAAGGCTGAAAAACTTGGTATTCCTGGAGAAAATCTTCAAGGGGTGATCCATGGTGTAACCTTCATGAGAATGGTCAATCTCAAAGAAGAATTAGAGATTGAAGGCAAGAGGGTAGCAGTAGTAGGTGGTGGAAATACTGCTATGGATGCTTCCCGATCCTCCCTTCGATTAGGAGCAAAAGAAGTTATGATTCTTTACCGAAGAACAAGAGAGGAGATGCCTGTCGATCTAAGAGAACTTGAACAGGTTGAGGAAGAGGGGATTAAAATTTACTATTTAACCCAGCCAATTGAGGTTTTATCTAATGATGGGATAAATGTTTCTCGCCTTAGATGTATAAAAAATCGATTGGGAGAACCTGAAAAAGATGGGAGAAGGAGGCCGATTCCCATCGAAGGGTCTGAATTTGAAATTGATATTGATATTTTAATACCTGCTGTAAGCCAATCTCCTGATATTTCATTCCTTCCCGAGGAGATAGGGCTCGAGATTTCGAAATGGGATCGCCTTGCAGTTAATCCAGAAACATTTGAAACAAATGTCTCAGGAATCTTTGCAGGAGGCGATTTTATTACAGGTCCAAGGGATGTCATAAGGGTCATTGCAGATGGAAGAAGGGCAGCCCTTTCTATTCATCAGTATCTGAGTGGTAAAAAATTTGAAAAGCGCGAGGCTTATTTTAAACCTGTTATTGATCTCGAAATAGATCCTGAGATTGAAAAGATTCCCCGACAAAAAACAAGGACAATCCCCCTCAGTGAAAGAAAATCTCTTGAGAAAGAGGTTGAACTTGGATTTTCAAAAGAAGTAGCTCAAATAGAGGCAAAACGATGTCTTAGGTGTCATATCTTTACCATCTTCGATCGATCAAAGTGTATCCTATGCGGTGGGTGTGTGGATATCTGTCCAAAATCTTGTTTAAGGTTGGCAAGATTGGATGAAGTTGAAGGTGATGAGAAATTCTTAACTCTTATAGAATCGCTCTACAAATTACCTTCGAAAGAAGTGGAAAAAAAGAATTTAGCAACCTTAATGATAAAGGATGAATCAAGATGCATCCAGTGTGGTCTTTGTGAAAAAAGATGCCCTACAGGTGCAATTACAATGGAGGAGTATCATCGTGAATCTTCATTTTATTATTCAACTTAGGAGTAAGGAGAAATAGGGAATGGATAAAGGGGTCCTTAAAAGAATTTCAGAATCATCGGTCTGGCGATCAATCTTTAGAACAGGAATTCCTGATACGGATCTTAAACGTTCAATGTTTATGTTTCAAAATTTCTTTCTCCATATTTTTCCTGTAAAGATGAAACGTCATGGTCTTAGATTTAGTTATACATTTTGTCTTGGAGGAATCTCCTGTCTTCTTTTCATCATTCTGACAGTGACTGGAATTCTTCTCATGTTTCTTTATACTCCTTCAATTGAAAGGGCTTATTTTGATATGAAGGCATTAGCCCTTGTCTTTAATGGGAAGGTATTAAGGAATCTTCATCGATGGTCTGCCCATGGGATGGTCGTTACGGTTTTTTTGCATATGGTAAGGGTATTTTATACCCGCTCTTACCGTCCTCCGAGGGAATTTAATTGGGTTATAGGAATAGGTCTTCTAATATTAACGCTTGCATTAAGTTATACTGGATATCTTCTTCCATGGGATCAACTGGCTTACTGGGGAATAACAGTTGGAACAACAATCATGAGTTATGCACCATTTATTGGGAAACACCTTCGATTCTTTATGCTTGGAGCAGATGAGGTTGGACATGAGGCACTTCTTCGTTTCTATGTTCTTCATTGCGTTGTGCTTCCTTTTCTAACTGCAATTCTTATGGCTATTCATTTCTGGAGAGTTAGGAAGGATGGAGGGATCTCAGATCCCCTTTAAAATTTTTAATTTTGAATTTTGAATATTGAATTTTGAATTTATTATATGGAGGCATGAATGGAAGATCAAAAAGATAAAATATTTTTAAAAGATCCAAATAAGACCTATGGGCTTATGGAAATTGTAGATGGAACCTCTCCTATGGTGGAAAAAAGGGTCGAGGATACTGTTGATACTTTTCCTCATTATATCATCCTACTGATTATTTGCTCGTTAATGGTAACATTTGCTCTTCTTATAATCTCCCTATTTTTTGATGCCCCTCTTGAGGATCTTGCTAACCCCCTCGTTACTCCTAATCCTGGAAAGGCACCATGGTATTTTACAGGGATCCAGGAATTAATTCATTACACAACAAAACCAGTCATTCCTGCAATCATTATCCCTTTGCTAATCATTTTGTGGCTTCTTTCAATACCTTATATAGATAGAAAACCAAAAACATCTATTGGAACTTATTTAAATAAAATATTTGTTGGTGGTGAGAAGCGAAAGATTCTCATCACTCTTTTTACTGCTTTTATTTTTGGAGCGCTTATTTTTACGGTCATAGGTTCTCTATTTCGAGGGGAAAACTGGAGTTTAGTTTTACCATGGAAGTAATATTTTAAATTTTAAAATGGAGTTTCATATGGATTCAAAATCAGATTCAAAAAGAACAATCTCTCGAAGAAAATTGATTGGTTATGCATGGATTGGAGCAGTTTTGGTCGTTATTGGTGAACTTATCGCAGGCACATTTGCATTTCTTTGGCCTAAGAAGAAAGAAGGTAAAGGTGAAAAGATCTTCATAGCAGGAAAAGTCAATGACTTTAAAGTTGGCGATATCATTTATTTTCGTAAGGAAAGGGTATATGTTCAAAGGTTGGAGCAGGGTTTTATTGCTTTTTCAGCAGTATGCACTCATCTTAAATGTATTGTGAATTGGAATGAAGTGAAAAAGATGTTTGAGTGTCCATGTCATGGTGCTAAATTTAATCGAAATGGAGAGGTTTTAGAAGGTCCCCCTCCAAGACCATTGGATTTATTTAAACTTCAGATTGTGGAAGAGAAGATTGTTGTTAATTTCAAAGAGCCTATTGAAAGAAAAAGATTTGAACCTTCCCAGATTTTAAAAGGATAGATAAAATGGAAAAGAAGATATTTTTAGCGACAGTTCTTACTATTGCCATTGCAATTTATCTTACGGTCTATTGGTTACTTGAACCTCGAAGGGTTAAGGTTGAAGCCGAACGTATGAGGACCTTGGCTGCTCAAAAAGGTAAAGCCCTCTATATGACTCATTGTGCAAGCTGCCATGGTGAGACAGGAGGGCCACAGAGAAGGATTCGGGCTATAAATTCAAAAAATTATTTAAAGTCAGTAGACGATAATATTCTTTTTAAGATTATTGAAAGAGGAATACCAAGGACAGGAATGGTTGCATTGGGAGACAAAGAAGGAGGCCCATTGAACCCTGAACAGATTTATGACTTGGTTGCATTCATTAGAAGCTGGGAAAAGACTGCACCAGAAATAAAAGAAGAAGAAATCCAGAAAGAACGGCCATTCTTCACGCAAGAAGAAGCAAGTTATGTGGGCTCAAAGTCATGTATTGAATGTCATGAAAGTATTAATAAAGCTCATATTGAGACATGGAGAAATTCCCCAATGGCAAAGAGAGCATTTTTTCATATTCTTTCAGAAAAGGATAAAACAAAATGTACACCCTGCCATGCTACAGGATTTGACTTTGAAAAGAAGACTTTTACCGAAGAAAATGTTGGCTGTGAGGCATGTCACGGCCCTGGAGAAAAATATCAGTATATGATGGCGGGTAAAGCTCCAGAAGAGGGTGGAAAGATTGCAAGAGAAAATGCCCTTAAGGCTTGCACTCGCTGTCATAAGGCTCATATTTCAAAAAAAGACCATATAGAATTAGCAAGAAAAGGCCTAATCCCTTACCCATAACGGTTGTTAGTTTTTAATCCTGGGGCTATTCGCGAACATACGAAACATAATTATTCTCCTGAAACAAAAGGAACAAGCCGATGTTCCTCTTGCCATATGGTCAAGACAGCAAGTTCAGCAGAGGCAGGGGATATTCATGCCCATGATTTTAAGGTCATTAAACCCCATCTAAGCCTTGAGATGTTCAAAAAGGATCCTAAGCTCTCTCTCCCGAATTCATGCAATGGATGTCATAAAGAATGGGGAGATGACGAGGCAGGATTCTTAAAAGGTGTACAGGCTTATGATTCAAAGTTTGGAAAATGACAAATCAAGTTGTTTTTAAGGGGCATCCGTTTTTATTAAAACGGATTGCCCCTTTTATAAACAATTTATTAAAGTCTTTTCAAATAACCCACTACCGATGCAATTGGAGAGAATTTTTTTGAAGAATATAATAACTTTTTAGATTTATATATATTTTTCTCAGCTATTGCAATGTATAGGAGAATTAGCATTGGAAACGCTAAGGAGATATATAAACCTATTTCGATTTTACATGGCAGTGGGTACACATTGTAGGACCAGCAGGCTTATTGGTCTTTTTTGCCTCATCATGACAACCTCTACAGTTCTTATGGAATGCATCTTTTGCCAATAGACCTTTCGCCTCACCACCTGGCTTGTGGCAATCCCTGCATAACCTTCCAGAGGTTTCGCTTAGTTTCCATGTATGATGACATTTCAAACAGTCGATCTTTAATGTTTCCTGGTGTTTTTTATGATTAAAAGTTACTTTGCCATTAGGAGCTTCAAAGATAATCTCATCTTTAGTGGCAAAAACACCTCCAACCATTAAAACGGAAAAAATGAAACTAACCAAAACTCCAATGATCAAAATCTTCTTCATCTCTTCTATTCCTCCTCTTTATTGTAATTTAATCTTACCATTATATATAGCGCCACTTTTTTCTCAATTCATTAAAAACTTGAATTCAGTATATTTATTAGTTTCAAAATTCCCATAAATACCCGCTTATGCGGGTATGATAGTTATGGATGCAACACTTTCTGTTTTTTGAACCACCAATTTTTTAATAGTACGGCTATTATTTTACCTTTCCATTTTAAGCCAAAAATCTAAGAAACCTTAAGTTTTAACTCGTCGATGATAGAATTTTTAATTTGTCTTTTTTAATAGGTCCTTAATCCTCTCAATGACATATGGTTTTTCAATATAAGCCCATGCCCCTTTTTCTTTTGCCATTCTCATCGTATCTTCTTTCCCATGACCTGTTATAATTATCACCCGAGTCGAAGCCTGTATCTTTTTAATTCCTTCTAAAAACTCCCAGCCATCCAATTCTGGCATAACAAGATCTGTAATAATAAAGTCAAATTCTTTTTCTTTGCAAACTTCTATTGCCTTTCTCCCGTCTTCAACTGTGAAGACTTCATAACCTTCTTTGAAAAGAGACTGGCTTAAAGACCACCTAATCAAAAAATCATCATCAGCGATTAAAATCCTTTTTGATAAAATATTTTTACTCCATTTGTTTAGATTTTACTCTATTTTATAGAAAAGCAATATTTATGCCTGAGAGAATGATTTTTTTATAACTTTCTTTAATTATTAATAGAAGTTTTATTTGAACACTTTATAAAAAATTTTTAAATTTTTTAATTTTTTATGCATTTTCACACAGGTTAATGTGAGATTTTACACAATTTTTAAAATTTCTATTGCTTTTTTTAATTTTAAGATTAAGAATAATAAATAATAGTTTTACAAAGCTTTTTAATATAGAGAGGTTTAATTGGAAGATTTTTGGGAAGGAAAAACTCCTTGCTGGATAATTTTAGGTTGTTCTAAATATGTCTACCTCAATTGTCCTGCCTATCAAAATCGAGAGAAGCCATGCTGGGAACATGAATCTACACAATGTGAAAAATTGATTGGCATAAAAAAGGAATGTAAAGATTGCAAGGTTTTCACGCTCTATTATAAATTCTCAGATAAGTTTTGATTTATCTTAATATCTAAAATAAGAAATTTAAATCTTATTAATCAAAAAAAGAGTGCCTTATGGCAAAAAATTTGCATTTACTAATAATTTGTCTATTAATGGGATGAACTTTTTATGGGTCCAATATTTTTAAGCCTGATCTATCTTATGTTCTTTATATCTGGGGCATCTGGTTTGGTTTACCAGGTTGTATGGGTTCGATCTTTGACACTTATATTTGGTGGTTCTCATCTTGCTGTTACAGTTGTATTATCTATTTTTATGGCAGGTCTTGCTATAGGTGGATATGTGTTTGGAAGATATGCTGACAAAGTAAAAAACCTGCTGGGATTCTATGGCCTTCTTGAGCTTGGGATAGGAATTTTTGCTCTTATATTTATAGGATTAATGAAACTTTATCCCTCTATTTATATTTTCCTTGTCGGAGGTAAAGGCGATTCTTATCTCTATCTTTCATTCATCCGAATATTATTTTCAATTGTGGCATTAATAATCCCTACAATCTTGATGGGAGGCACACTCCCCGTCTTAACAAAGTTTGTCTCAGACCAATCTAAAAATCTAAGGGGACCCCTTTCTTATCTATATGGAATCAATACACTGGGAGCTGTATTTGGAGCGATAGCAGGAGGTTTTTTCCTTCTTCGTTTCTACACGGTTACCACTACAATGACTCTGGCTATTTTTTCAAATATATTTGTTGGATTTTTTGCACTGCTCCTTCAAACGAAGAGTACTTTATTATCAATTTCAAAGGGTTCTCAACCAATCCCTTCCTCTTCACAATTTGGAAATGCAGGAGATATCTTTGTGCTTAAATTGGTTCTTTTGGGGATTGGAATAAGTGGATTTTGTGCCCTTGGATATGAGGTTTTATGGACTCGTATCTTAACAATAGTGGTGGGAGCGAATGTCTACAGTTTCACAACGATGCTTGCATCTTTCCTGACAGGAATAGCCCTTGGAAGTGCTGCGTATGGATTTTTGCCAAAAATTTTTAATATTAGAGATAATGATACTAAAAAATCCACCATCTTGTTCGGTTTTGTTCAGATCGTGATAGGTATAAGTGCCCTCCTTGTTACAATTTTTATTCGTAAACTTCCTCTTGATACCATCCATTTATATAATTTTTTCAAAAAGATTGGATTGGGTCTTTTTGGTATAAGGCTCTGGTCAAACTTTATCCTTGCCTTTTCCTATATGGTTATTCCTGCCTTTTTCATGGGCTTTGCCTTTCCCATTGCAGGCAAAATCCATTCAGAGTTTCGAAATAAAGTAGGTAGGGGGGTTGGTGAGGTATTAGCCTTCAACACCATAGGTGCAATTTTGGGAGCCTCTGTAAGTGGCTTTTTTATGATTTACCTGTTTGGTATCGAGAGATCACTTCAAATGCTCATCGTTATAAATATTGGATTTGGATTAATTATATTATCCAGTCTCCAAAGAATTAATCGATTGAGATGGATAGCTTTTTGTTTAACCATTTCGATACTCCTATTTCTTTCAATAGATCAAAAGAGATTTAGAATCTGGGATCCAAAATATTTCGCCATTTTTAGGAATAATCAGATTGAGGCATTTGATACCCCCGAAAAAATTAAGGATGCAATGGATAATACTGATGTTCTCTATTACGGAGAGGGGGTTGAGTCCATTGTAAGTGCTATTAAAATTAAGGGAGGAGAGCAAGCTTTTATTACAAATGGAAGGATTGAGGCCTCATCACATTTACAAGGACGTCAGGTCATGCTTGCCCTCGGTCATCTCCCAATGCTTTTGCACAAAGATCCTAAAAATGTTCTTGTAATTGGACTTGGAAGCGCAATGACACTTGGCTCAATATCTCTCCATCCTCAGTTAGAGAAGCTAACACTTATAGAGATTGAACCAAAGGTTCTTAATATTGCAAAGAACTTTGAAAATTATAATCATCATGTCCTCGATAATCCCAAATTAAGAATCATCTTCAATGATGGAAGAAATTTTTTGCTTACCACAAATGAAAAGTTCGATGTAATTACAGCAGACCCTATCCATCCATGGTTTAGAGGAGCAGGGTATCTCTATACCAAAGAATATTTTAAACTTGCTTCCGAACATCTCCGGCCTGGAGGTGTTATCTGCCAATGGTTGCCACTCTATGAATTGAGTCCTCATGATCTTAAATCTATTGTAATGACATTCTTGCAAAATTTTAATTATACTATGCTTTGGTTAACCCATTATGATGGAGAGCTTATAGGAAGCAATTCGCCATTTCTAATTGATGAAAAAGAGTTAGATAGGCAGATTTCTCAGCCGCCTGTTTATGAAGATTTAAAACAGGTCATGATGGGCTCTGCGACAGAGTTTCTAAGTTTTTTTGTTATGGGAAGAGCTGGGATGGAAAGATTAGCTGAAGGAGGAATCATCAATACAGATGATAATCTCTATCTCGAATTCTCAGCCCCTTTTTCTATTGGAGATTCATCTGTGATGGGGAAAAATGTGGATGAAATCATCAAATATAGAGAAAATATCTTACAATATCTCGTAAGGCCATCTTCTTTAGAAGAGCGGATTGAACAAGAAAAGAGATGGAAGGACCATCAAGAAGCTCTTGGTATAACGGGTCAGGCCCTATCACTCTTTTTAAGTGGTAAATTCAATCAACCCGAATTTCAAAAATTGCTGGAGGAACTGGATCATAAATTTCCTAACTTTTCCCCAGCGAAAATATTGAAGAATGAGTATATGGCAATCCTTGAAAAAGAGCCTAAATTGTTAAAAAGAGCGGCCTTGATTCTATTAGATGATAAGGGGAAAAAGATTAGGATTGAAATCTCTGCTATATTAGTTCCGATTAGTAAGGATAGGGCATCAGTTGTTTTTGTTGACAATGATTCAAGAATAATCTATGGAGAATTATATTTTTCTGGCCCAAATAAAGATCAAATAATTAATCAATTTGTAAACGATGTAATGCTTAGTATCCATTCTGCCTACCATAAAGAAGCTATAGATACACTCCAAAAAAAGGGTAAACTCCCTCCGTCAGCACCTACATTGCTTAAAATTAAAAAACTAATAACAACAAAAATTCAGGAAAAGAGTGCCATTAAATAGGATTATAATCCATAACTCCAATGGTTTAGCCTTTGTTAGACAGGAGCGACTAAGATCGTTGTATAATGTATTGATTTTCAAGTCCTTGGCTGTTATAAATTAATTGGTCAATAAGGGGGGAAAATAGATGATTTTTTAAATCTTAGGTTTTCTAAATGATTTTATCTTTGCGAGCCAACTCATTAATCTTTAAAGTAATTTTCATTACTGCTCTCATCTTAATCCTTGCCATCTCCTTCAGTGTCTGGCTCGATACTCGCCTTCACGAATCCTCCATAAAAAGGCTTACCTATGAAAAAGGAAAGATCATCTCAGAATTTATTGAGAAAAATGTGATTCGGGCAATGGAGAAGGGAAGGCACTTCGAAATCCATCAAATCTTAAAAAATTTTACATACAGGGGTATCTGGAAAATCAATCTATTTAGGCCTGATGGGGTTATTAGGGCATCGACTTCCGAGGAGGAATTAAACAAGAAGATAGAAGATGTTGGATTCTTTCTAAATAATCAATATTTCATCAAAGAAGAGGTTGTTCAACAGGAGAATGGAAAGAAGAAGGTTGAAAGGATATATTACTTAAACAGTCCAATTCTTAATCATCCAGAATGTTATTCATGTCATAGTTCAAAAGATAAGATCATTGGAATCTTGACTGTGGCAAACACTTTACAGGATATGGATGAGGAGATTTCGAAAGTGAAAAGAAATGCAGTTTTTATTGCTATTATTACAATTGGTTTTCTTATATCGGGTCTTGGGCTTCTCTTTTTAAGATTGGTAAACATTCCTATCAAGAAAATATCCAAAACGATGAAGAAGATAGAGGAGGGTGATCTTGATGCAAAAGTAGATATTAAAAGTAAAGATGAGATGGGAAAACTAGCTAAAGATCTAAATGAAATGATTGAGAAACTAAATAAGGCCAAAAAGGAGGCTGAGAAGTATCACCAGGAGTTGATACAGAGGGCTGATAGAATGGCAACCATTGGGGAGCTTGCTTCAGGAATTGCCCATGAGATTAGAAATCCACTGGCAGGCATTCAAGGAGCCATTCAAGTCTTATCCGAGGGATTTCCAAAGGGCGACCCACGAAGAGAGGTAACAGATGAGATACAGAAACAGATCTTTAAATTGGAGCGTCTTGTAAAAGATCTGCTTAATTATGCTAAACCTACTGCCCAAAATTATATCCCAACAGACATCAATCAATTGGTGGATAAAGTTTTATCTTTCTTTGTTGCTCAAAGTGGGATTTCAGATGATTTCAAGATTGAAAAGAAATTCTTCTCCCCTCTGCCAAATGTATGTCTTGATCCCAATTCTATTGAACAGGCCTTTTTAAATATTATTCTCAATGCACAAAAGGCAATGCCTAATGGTGGAACACTTTCTATATACACCCGGCCATTAAATTTAAACGGGATTCATGGAATTCAGGTTATATTTGAGGATACTGGGGTTGGAATTCCAGAGAAAAATCTTTCAAAGATTTTCAATCCTTTCTTTTCTACTCGAGCAGATGGAACAGGCTTAGGGCTCTCTATTACAAAGAATATTATAGAACAACATGGAGGTAGGATAGAAGTTGAGAGTAAAGTCAATGTTGGCACAAAATTTATAATCACCCTTCCTGTAATGAAAACAGATTAATGAATTAATGAATCAAGGATTTCTGCAAGAGCGAATCAAATGAAACACAATACTGGCTGAAAATTATCGGAGACCCAAGATGGTTGTCTTGGGGAATATTTGAACCTTAATATAATGAATGTAGGATTTGTTTACAATTTTTTATTATATTTATTGGGAAATATATTTAGGTAATTTAGTGACTCGAGGGAATAAATGGCTGAACCGAGAATCCTAATAGTTGATGATGAGTATCTCATTCGATGGACACTTCAGCAAAATCTGGAGAAAGAGGGATATGAGGTTTTGTTATCCGAGAGAGGGGAGGATGCCTTAGAAAAGGTGGAGAAGGATGCTCCTGACATTGTCCTTTTAGATATTAAACTTCCTGGGATGGATGGCTACGAGGTCCTCGAAAAAATATTTAAGATTGATAGGGATATTATTGTTATAATGATAACAGCCTATGATGATGTGGAGAGGGTTGTGAAGGCAATGAAATTAGGAGCCTTTGATTATATTGCAAAGCCTTTCGATTTTAATAAGGTTTTTTTGTCAATTAACAAGGCACTCGAGGCCTCCCAAATCAAGAGAGAGGTTAAGTATCTTCGAAAGGAGCAAAAAGAACATTATAAGTTAGACAATATTGTTGCTGTAAGTTCGGAGATGTGTAAAATTTTAAGTTTGATAGAGAGGCTTGCAATCAGCGATACAGCAACAGTTTTAATTCAAGGGGAGAGTGGAACGGGAAAGGAATTGATTGCTCATGCTATCCATTTCAGAAGCAGACGGCAGAACATGCCTTTCATAACGGTCAATTGTGCAGGGTTTCCAGAGCATCTCCTTGAGAATGAACTATGTGGCCATGAAAAGGGGGCATTTACCGATGCGAAGGAAGTGAAAAAAGGACTTCTCGAAGTTGCCGAGGGAGGGACAATTTTCTTAGATGAGATTGGAGATATGAATCAGACGGTTCAGGCAAAACTTCTGAGGTTGATTGAACAGAAAACATTCAGGCGAATGGGTGGGTTAAAGGATATTAAAGTGGATGTTCGAATAATCGCTGCTACGAATAAAGATTTAAAAAGACTTAAGGATGAAGGAAAATTCAGGGAAGATCTATTTTACAGGATAAATGTAGTCAATATTAAAATTCCTCCTCTTAGAGAAAGAAGGGAAGATATTCTTCCATTAACAAAATACTTTGTACAAAAGTATAATGAAGAATTTCATAAGAATGTTCAGAGGATTTCAAAAGGAGTAGAAGATTTTCTTAAAGGATATGATTGGCCTGGAAATGTAAGGGAACTTAAAAATGTTATAGAAAGGGCGATGATTTTAGGCGATGGTGACACCCTCCTTATGGAGCATCTTCCAATAGAGATTTTAGGACAGGCATCGAAGTTTGGAGGAGTGATTGAAGGAATAAGAATTCCTCCAGAAGGTATTTCATTGGAGAAAGTTGAGGAAGCCCTTGTGAGGCAAGCTCTTAAAATAACAAATGGGAACCAGACTAAGGCAGCAAGGCTTCTCGATATTAGCCGGGATGCCCTTCGATATAGAATGCAGAAGTTTGGAATTGAATAACTTTTTAAATTACTACTTCCTTAATCTTAAAGCTTACCGATGTTCTTCGGAGGATAAGCCCTTGTGGCTTACCGTTTTCGGTAAGGGATGGACCCTTACCCTACGAATTTCTTTGTAAAGATTTCTCGCTTTGCTCGAAATGACAAAAGAGAGGGGTTGATTGAAATGACAAAAAAATCGCTAAGTGACGAGCCCTTACCCTACGAATTAAATTATTAAATTTTTTTGTAGGATAAGCCCTTGTGGCTTACTGAATTTAAATAAGGGACAAGAATTTACTCTCCGATCATTTATTATTTTCCGCCCGAAACCTTATTTAGAGCACCTCAAATATTGCAAATCAAAATCTTAAAGAAAAGCTTTTTAACCCAACCTTCAAATGGCATTGATCATTAATATATTCTATTGTGGAAGAATCCCCAATGGATGGGTGATATTCCACTAATTAGTAATCAATTTCACAAAGTCTAAATTATTATTGGAAATTGAAATATCTCCTGTTTGATAACATATTGTATTAATTGCATTTTTGAAAATCTAAATTATTAAATAATCTGAATTAAAAACTAATAATTTTGGAATAGAAATTGCTCATCTCTAAATTGCTTGAATACTATGGAAAAGAAATACGGGATAATAAAATTTTTTGTTCTAATTTTCCTCACTATTTTAGTGGTTTTTTCCTATCCTTTAAAATTACAGGCAATAAGTGGAACTTTTCTCTATAACCTTTCCAATTTTACAGGAACAATTCCTTATAGCTGGCCAAGAGTCCGTGTGGATAAGGAAAATCATGAGGTCTATGTCCTTTATCAGAACCTTATAAGGGTTTTTAATGAGAGTGGAATGGAGATTTATAGTTTTGGTGAGCAATTAGATGTTGGTTCTATTGTGGATATGGAAATTGATAAAGAGGGAGATATCATACTTCTTTCTTATAAATGGTCAGAGTTTCGTAAAAAGAATAATTTTCAGATTACTCGCTGTAATTACAGGGGAGAACCTGTATCGAAAATAGAGATAAAAAATATCCACCCAAAATTTTCTGAATTTTTGCCAAATCGCATGGTTTATAAGTCAGGAGAATTATATCTTGCGAGTCTGTCAAGTATGATGGTTGCCATTGTAGACGAGAATGGCAATTTTAAAAAAGGTTTCGATATTCTTCCAATGCTTGAACTTGAGGAGAAGGAGAAGGCTGATGCAATGATGGATGGGTTTTGGGTTGATCAAGAGGGTAATATTCTTTTTTCTGTCCCTCCGCTTTTTAGGGTTTATAAACTTTACTCCGATGGGAAGATTGAATATTTTGGAAGACCAGGTTCAAGCCCTGGGAGATTCAATATCGTAGCTGGAATTGTTACAGATAGAAGAGGAAATATCCTCGCTGTTGATAAATTGAAATGCTCGATCATGGTTTTTGATAAGAATTTTAAATTCATAACGCAATTTAGCTCACGAGGTTATAAACCAGGTTATCTTATTTCGCCAGATGATATAACAATTGATGGTAAAGATCGTATTTATGTAACACAGGGAGCAAAAAGAGGTGTGAGTGTTTTTAAACTCACATACAACTAAATGAGGGGGGTTAAGGGGGGAATATAAAAAGAAAGGAGGTGGTCGAAGGCAAATTAGAAGATGAAAGGTGAGAGGTTCAAGGTTGAAGGCAATAAACAGAAGTCAAGAGATAGCAAGTTAAAAAATTTAACCAACCTCCGATAAAGGTAAACCCATCGTAAGGTGGGGGCACAAAGCCAACAGGTCCTGCCCCACCAATCCTTCCCTTGTTAAGAGGAGAAAGGAGGGGTGAAAGGATGGCTGGGTTGCCGGAGCAAGAATCGAAAGATAGGAGGTTGAAATGAAGAGACTAAAGTTAATTTTAATCTTTATGGCTTCAGCCCTTATAGCCATAGGGTTAGCAGGTATGGCATATGCCTTCCATTCAGGTGGTGTCGCAGAGTGTGGTGGTTGCCATAGCATGCATTCTCCAAACCCAAGAGGTAGTTTTCTTTTGATAGGCTCTGATCAGAGCTCAACATGTCTAAATTGTCATCAGCATGCAGGCGATACAGGCCCAACAAGCTATCATATAAGCACTGCTGAGGCTGACATGCCCTCAGGCACACCACCTAAACAGAGAACACCTGGAGGAGACTTTGGCTGGCTGAAAAAGACTTATATATTTACCGTAAGAGGAAACCAAATTACTGAAAATGGGGAAACCCATGGTCATAACATTTATGCAAATGATTATGGATACGGAGGAGATTCAAGGTATTCACAATCTCCTGGGGGCACATATCCAGCCGGTCCTGCATTTCAATGTGTTAGTTGCCACGATCCACATGGTAAATACAGAAGATTGGCAGATGGCTCTATTGCTAAAGCAGGTGCTCCTATTATTGCATCAGGTTCTTATGACAATAGCCCTGATCCTTCAGATGGGAAAGCAGTTGGTGTATACAGACTCCTTGCAGGAGCAAATTATAATAGACCAGGTCAATTACCATCGCCTTCCTTCCCTGGAGTTCCAGTAGCTGTTGCACCATCAACTTACAATAGACCCGAATCTTCAACTCAGACTCGTGTGGCATATGGACATTCTTCTACAGGAAATGGTCGAACAAGCTGGGGTCAATGGTGTGGTGCATGTCATGGGGCAATGCATAGTGATGGTCACTATGTCCACCCGGTAGATGAAATCTTAGGTTCAGGTATAGCAAATATTTACAACCAGTATGTAAATTCAGGAAACACAACAGGAGGCTCTTCAACTACATCATTCCTTTCCCTTGTTCCTTTTATTGAAAACACATATGATTACACCATTCTAAAATCTCATGCTAAGAATAATGATTCATACCTAAATGGACCTTCGAGTAATGATCGGGTAAGCTGTTTGACATGCCATAGAGCACATGCATCGGGCTGGCCTGAAATGCTCAGATGGAATATGGAAGGTGAGTTTATGACTTATGTGGATGGCTCTGGAAACCCAGTATGGCCAGGAACTGATAATGGAGCTCCGGCTCAATTTGCTCGTGGTAGAACTTCGACAGAAACCGCAGCCGCATATTATGATCGCCCAGTAACAATATTTGGAGCCTATCAGCGTGTTCTTTGCAACAAGTGCCATGCACAAGACTAAGTAGTTTGGAAGGATAATCAGGGTGAATGAATGGGGGGTGGAGGCTTCCACCCCTTTTTCTTGCAGATTTCATTTTTTATCTTAATTTGGAAAATGTAACTAAAGGATTTATGACTCTTTAAATAGATTTTTTATACCATCGCAAAATTAAAAATAAAGAAAACAAGATGACCCAAAAAATTATAAACCCTCTGCACTTTGCACTATATTCTTTGGTCTTTACCCTGTGCGTTTTTATCCTTTTTGGTTGTCAGGCAATAGTTTCTTATCTAAAGCCTCCTCTTGAAGAAGAGGGAGAGGTCTTTCTTTATCTTGAACCATTTCCACAAGAGGCAGAAAAACTAAGATTCAAAATCGAAGCGATTTATGCTTTAAGTATTGATGGAAATGAAATCCCTCTTTCTATCTCATTAAATGAACTTGATCTAAGGAGTCTAAAGAGACAGAGGCTTCTTGCATCTGGAAGGATTCTCCCTAATTCTTATATTGGATTCTTATTTAAAGTAGGAAAAGCAATATTAAAACTTGAAGATGGGGAAAAGGAGTTAATTTTACCAGAAAAACCCACCAGGATAGAATTTCCATTTAGGATTTTAAGAAAGAAGGCATATGTCTTTTCATTGGATTTTAGATACAGGGAATCTATAAAAGAAGATTTTAACTTTAGTCCTTATTTTTCAATATTTATTCCAGTCCGACCTATATTGAGCCTAACTGGATATGTCTCGAATTCAGGTTCGAATAATATCACAGTATTTGATAAAAAGTTGGGGAAAGTCGTTTCTGTGATTGCCACAGGAAGAGGACCTTCAGGAATGGTGCTTAATCCGAGAACTGGGAGAGTTTATGTTGCGCTTTCAGGGGATGATACAATCGGGGTTATTGATTTAAGTGCTGGAGAGGTTATTGAGCATTTGAGACTGAGAACAGGCGATCAACCCCAAGAGCTTACTATCTCACCTGATGGGAGGGTATTATTGGTTGTGAATAAGGGTTCAAATACTGTAAGTTTTATAGACCCTAATTCGATGTTTGAGTTAGGAAGGATTGAGGTAGGAAGGGGTCCAAACTCAATCCTTATGGATCAAACAGGGAGAAGGGCTTTTATTTTTAATAGATATTCAGGGACAATCTCTGTCGTTGATGTTGCTAATAGAGCAATAGTTTCTACAATCTCCACAGACCCAGGACCATTAAGAGGGCAGTTTAATCGAAAAGGAGATAAGCTTTATGTAATCCATGAATTCTCACCCTACCTCACGGTCTATGATCCATCATCGCTAACATTATTAGGTCGCTATGCTGTAAGATTTGGTATGAGTTCAATCAAAGTGGATCCCCGAACAGACCTTATCTATTTGGGAAGGGAGCGTGATTTTCTAATAGAGGTTTATGAACCTAACTCATTTGTCTCTATTGATTCCATCAATACAATGGGAGGGATTAATTATATGACCATTGATGGGGATGAAAATAATCTCTATATGATTAACTCTGAAAGGAAGTCATTAATGGTTTCAAGTCTTGTTAGAAAGAGAATCATTAATGAGATGGATGTCGGTGAAAGTCCTTACTTCGTCGTAATGATGGGTGAAAGATAGTAAAAAGGATTCGAGGGGTTAAGGGTTCAAGTGATCAGGTGACATGCGAAACGAAAAAGAATCTTTAAATCTTTTCCGAAAAATCTTGAACCCTGGTTTTAAGCTCCCTCGAAACATTCTATTTTTTGCACTGGTGTTGTTGCCAGCCATGGTCTGGGGCCAAGGTATTTTCCATGGTATAAATGGTTTAATAGACCTAAATTATAATTTTTATTCTTCCAAAACAAAGGACCAACAAGGCATGACCACTAAGATAGAAACGAATACATATAACCCTCGATTTACACTTTCTATAAATACAAATATTTTCCCAAAACTAAGATTGGATGGAGGTGCGTTATTTGAAAAAAATATCTCGGCACTGAAAATGGATAGTGAAGATACAAAAACAGAAATAACAAAAGTAAGGCCTTATTTTAACCTCACCCTAAAAGACCCTATCTACATAGGAGGAATTGGTTACAGTAGAAGAGAAGAAACCCTGAAGACAGAGGGTCAGAGGGGCGAGAAAAGAATCAATGAGGACTATGATGCCATTTTAGGATGGAGACCCGAGGCGCTTCCATCCATTGAAGCAAGGTTTCTCAGGACAAACAGCTTTGATGAGAGAAGGCAATTTCAGGATATTAAAGAGGATTCAATTTTTTTAAGCTCCATATATAATTATAAGGGGTTAGGTATCAGGTATCAGGGAAGATACGCCGATACTTTAAATAAGTTAAACGATTTGGAAACAAAAGATTTCAGTCAGAGCGGTTGGCTAACCTATTCAGATTATTTTTTTAATAGGAGAGTCTCTTTTAATACAAGCTATAATATTGCACGCGATGATGTAGAGGTTAAGACAAAGAAGACCGGAGGGGAAGTCAGCTTTCAGACATTTCCATTTTCTGGGCTTTCTATATTGAGTGATACACCCTCAATGGTAACCCTTGTTCCTAACTCTTCGCTTATCGATGGCAATCTTACAGCAAGCAGTGGTATTAATATTGGGCTTCCTCCAATTGGTGGGGATTTTAGAAGAAGAAATATAGGCATTGATTTTCTTAATCCAACTGAGGTTAATCAAATTTTCATCTGGGTTGATAGGGAGCTTCCATCAGATATCGCAAATTCATTTTCGTGGGATATCTATATAAGTTCTGATAATCTAAACTGGACATTTCTTATTACCATCTCACCTGCCCCATTCGGACCTTTTCGAAATAGGTTTGAATTAAACTTCTCAGCAGTAAAAACGAGATATATAAAAGTCGTAACCCCACCCCTTTCAGGAACAGTGCCAGGGGCAGGAAGCTATCCAGATATTTTTATCACGGAAATTCAAGCCTTCAATAAAAAGATTATGGAAGAAGAAAAGAGTATTAAAACTTCAATGACTTCTCATATATATTCGCTTGATATCAGATCGAGGCTTTTAGATATCCCTATCCTCTTCTACGATCTTAACTATTTTTATACAAAGATAGATGATACAGAAGATCAGAAGAGATATACTTTATCTAATGGGCTTTCCTTTAATCACAGGTTCAGCAGAATTTTTTCAGCAAGTGCAAGGATAGCGAGGGAAGACGGGAGTGAGGAAGATGAAAAGAGAATCGCTTATATCTATAATGCCTCCTTAGAGGCCGTTGCCTTCCGAACACTTACTCATCGGCTGGTTTTTAGTGGGAGAGACGAAAAGATTGATAAAAAAAAGAGTGACTCAAATTCCATATTTATATATAATATTGCTGAACTCTATAAGGGTTTGGAAGTGAATCTCAATGGAGGGGTAAATTTCTCAAAAAAGGAAATGGGTGAGGATATTAGAGATACCACTATCAATTTCCTAACAAGTATCATCCCCCACCCGACCATGACCATATCCCTCGACTACTCATACACAAAAACGGATCAATCTAAAGGAGGAAAGCAATATCTTTCAACATCTACACAAAGAGGAGATTTTAAAGTATCTTATAACCCTCTAAGAACTCTATTTATTGTTGCCTCAATCGAGATCATTGCAGAAAAAGATAAAGAGACTGTTACCACACAGAATTATGGTTTTAACTGGTCACCATTTCCTGAAGGTAATCTACAGTTTCGATTTTATTATAATGAGAATATTCGATCGGCAGACGATGGAAAGGAAAGGGTTTTAAGCCCTGGTCTTCGATGGAATATATCAAGGCGATCCTTTTTAGATGTTTCTTATCAGGTCATTAATAGCAGATTCCCTTCACAGAAAATAGATTCAAATTTTTTTAGTGCAAACTTGAAGATATTTTTCTGATAAATGATGTGATAGTTAAAGGATTATAGGTGTAAGTTGAAAGGTAATATTGACAGATATGGGTTTGGATTAAAGACTATGAGAAAAAATATGAAGATTATAAATATGAGTAGAATTTTATACTATTTGGTTTTATTAGTTCTTTTCGCCTGTGCTACGACTGGTGGAGATATATATAGTGACCCCAATATGGACTTTGGGGTTATAAAAACCATTGCTGTGATGCCGTTTACAAGTTTAACAAGAGATAATGTCTCGGCGGAACGTGTGAGGGATGTTTTCATTAATAAACTTCTGTCAACAGGTGCTGTCTATGTAATCCCTGTGGGAGAAGTGGCAAGAGGGATTGCAAAAGCAGAAATTCAGAATCCATCTACTCCATCTCCAGAGGATGTTAAGAAATTGGCTGGTATTATTAAGGTTCAGGCTCTTTTCACTGGGGTTTTAAGAGAATATGGGGAGGTAAGATCTGGGGCTTCTTCAGCAAATATTATATCTTTGAGTCTCCAGATGCTTGAGACAGAAACAGGGAAAGTGGTATGGAGTGCATCCTCTACAAAGGGTGGAATAAGTATATGGGACCGTCTTTTTGGTGGAGGGGGGAAGCCAATGAATATTATAACTGAAAAGGCTATCGATGATCTTATCGATAAATTATTTAAATAAGATGATTTCGATTTCTCTCTTTTTAAAGATAAAAAAGGAGGCTAAGAGGAAGTCTAAAAATATACACTCACGCTATTTGAGCTTCCTCATTATCCTCATATTCATCGTCTTCCTAAATTTATCAAACCTCGAAGGGATGCCTTTAAAAGAAGAAAAATTTTTTATTGCCGTATTTCCATTTGAAAATCTTAGCGGAACCTTTGCACCATTGAAGGATTTTAGAGCCTTATACATTCGAAAATTAAAAGAAAGAAGATTTCAGATTCTAAGTGAGGATATTCTTGAGAGATTCATGGCAAAAAATCGTATCCGATATACAGGTGGAATAGATAAAGAAACAGCTCGAGCATTGAAAAATGAGACTAATGTGGAAGCGGTTCTAATCACATCCCTCGAACATTACAACGATACGAATCCTCCTAAGCTTGCTTTGACTTCGAGGTTAGTTTCAACAGGGGATAACTCAGAGATTTTATGGATAGATGGATTTGGCTTGGCAGGCGATGATTCCCCAGGAATTTTGAGTTTGGGTTTGATTGAAGACCCAAATGAACTTTTAAGTAAAGCTATAGAGAGTCTTACGAAATCACTTGAGAATTATTTTTTAAAAGAAACAGGAAAAGAAATTATTAAAGGTGTGAGTAAGAAATTTCAACCTAAGACCTATTTTCGCTCTAACATATTTGATTCAGGAAATAAATATAGGGTAGCTGTTATACCTTTTTTTAACCGTAGTGAAATAAAAAATGCAGGGGAGATTATGGTTCTTCAATTTATAAAAAATCTTAAAAATGCAGGCAAATTCGATGTGATTGAACCTGGGATAGTGAGAAATAAATTTCTAACATTACGGATTATCATGGAAGAAGGAATTTCCCTTAGTCATGCAGATTTGCTTTTTACGGAGTTGGATGTGGATCTGATCCTTTCGGGAAAGGTTATGGATTATCAGGATTATCAAGGCACATATGGAAAACCAAAGGTTGATTTCTCTTTGCAGATAATCGAGAGAAGAAGCAGAAAGGTTGTATGGAGTTCAAATAGTAATAACGAAGGAGATGAAGGGGTTTTCCTTTTTGATTTTGGAAAGATTAATACTGCTCATAAATTGGCATCTAATATGGTAAAGGCAGTTACGAATTTAATAATTAAATGAAAAGATTTATAAATAACTTTTCTTACTTCTTTAGTATCCCCAAGAGGGAGAGAATAAAGGTGATGAGATTTTTTTCCATTGGTAGCTGGGACAAAACGTCCCTGAGAGGTTACCTAAATAATTCGAACAAATAGTTAAGGATGGAAAAGAGCCAAATGAGAAATTATTTTTTAATATTAAAAATCGTTGTGATTATTCTTTTATTTATTGGAACAAGCGGGTTTTCATCAGATAAAGATTTGCCAACCCTAAAAGGCAAAAAGATAATTGCTATGGTGAATAAAGAACCAATCACCTTTGATGAGTTAAATAGGGAATTGATTTCTCTGCCGAATTCAGAAAAGGGAAGGGTATCGGAACTTCTAAGACGATTAGTAAATACAAAATTGATCATACAGGAAGCAAGAAGGATGGGGCTGGACGAATTGAAAGAGATAAAAAATATGATTGATGTTTTTTCAAAGATTACCCTTCGTGAAGAATTGATGGAAAAAATAACAAGAGATATTAAAGTTTCTGAAAAGGAGGTTGAGAAATTTTATAAAAATTTAATTAAGGAATATAAGGTTTCCTCTATTATCTTCGCAAAAGAGGATGATGCAATGGAGATGGAAAAAGAACTATTGAAGGGAAAGGATTTTAATGAATTATCAAAAAAATTTTTAAATATTAATAAGGCAAGAGAAGGTGATAAAGGAACCTATTTAAAAGCAAGGGATATTCATCCTAAGGTCAATGAAATCCTATCAAAAATGAAGGTAGGTTCAATTAGTCCTGTTATTCCACTTAAATCAGAATTTGTTATATTAAGACTCGAAGATATTCGTTATCCAGAAGACCCTGAAATGAAGAAAAAAGCAAGGGAGGAGGCTCTTAAAAATAAGAGGTTTGATGCATTGAAAGATTATAATCAAAAATTGATCAAAAGATATGCTAAGATAAACCATGAAGTTCTTGAAAGTATTGATTACGAATCTAAGGTTCCAGGTTTTGAATCTCTCCTTAAGGATGAAAGAGTGGTTGCGGAGATAAAAGGGGAGAGCCCAATTACTGTTGGCGAGTTAACCAGATATATTAGGCAACAATTATATCATGGGATAGAAAGGGCAATTGAAAATAAAAAATTGAATTCCAAAAAGATTCCGTCGTTTGAAGAGTTGTTATATAAAAGGGTGTTTAGAAAGGAGGCTCTACGATTGGGTCTTGATAAAACAGAGAAATATAAAAATAGGGTTAAAGATTATGAAAATTCTCTTCTCTTTGGTGCTTTTATAAAAAAAGTTATTCTACCAGATATTAAAATAAAAGAGGAAGAGGTTAAATCTTATTATCAGGAACATATGGAGGAATACACATATCCAGAAATGATGAGGATAAATACGCTTATATTCAAAAAGAGAGAAGATGCGGAGATGGCAATTGAAAAACTAAAAAGAGGGACAGATTTTAAATGGCTTTCAGCTCATGCAGAAGGACAGATAGATAAAGAGACTGCGGGAATCTTAAATTTTGATAGTAGACTTTTAACGACAAAGGATTTACCTGAGGGAATACGAAAAGCGATTGTCGGAGTCCAATCAAATGATTTCAGGCTATATGAAAGCCCGGAGGGTTATTTCTATGTATTAGCAATTAAAGATGTCGTTACCTCAAGACCTATTCCTTATGAGGAGGTAAAGGAGATCGTTTCAAGAAAGGTATTTGACAATAAAGTGAAGATGGCATTAGAGGAGTATGCAGATAAACTAAAATCCATTTCGGAAATAAAAATATACTATAAAGAGAACTAAAATAAAAAGGATAATGAAAAGGATTAAAAATCCAAAGACATGAAGTTTTTTAAGTTTGAGTTTAAACAGACCATATTTTTATTATTGATTTTCAGCGTGGTTCTTATTTTCTGGTCCTGTGCAGAAAGGCCTGAAAAAAGGACTGCTGGAGGAGTTCCTTCAGGGGGTAGGAGTTTTGCTGGGAAGGATTGCCTGGATTGCCATAAAAAATTCGCAGAGAAATACCTTAGTATGAAGAATGTTCACTTTGTAGTGAAGGAGAAAAAATGTGAAGATTGTCATCTCCGTCATGGTCTTGTTCCCAAGTTAGTTCTTAAAAGAGAAGGTAACGAAATCTGTTACTCCTGTCATAGCAGAGAAAAGATAGGGATGAACAGTCCCAATGTCCATACTGCCTTAAAGAAAGGAAAATGTATTCTTTGCCATGATCCCCATGCATCACAATCAAAGCATCTATTAAAAGCAGAAGGTAATGAAGTTTGTTTTCTATGTCATAAAAGAGATGGGTATGGAAAGAAAGTGGTTCATAAAATATTACTTGATAAAGGTTGCTTCGCTTGCCACCTCTCCCATAGCTCAAATCATAAAAATCTTCTTTTAAACTCTGAGCCTTCTATTTGTTTTAGTTGTCATGATAGCAATAAAGAGCAATTCAAAAAAGCCCATGGAAATTATCCTGTAAATAAGGCAATATGCTCAAGCTGCCATAATCCCCATTCATCTCAAAAGACAAAACTTCTTAGGACAAGTGCTCACGATCCAGTTGTTTCAATTCAATGTGATTCATGTCATAAACCTTTTTCAGACCAAAAACCTTTTGAGACCATAGAAGAAGGGAGTAAGCTTTGCTATAATTGCCACGACATAAATACCTTAAAGGCAGAAGGGAAGGTAGATCATCCACCCTTTAAAGATGGCTTATGTGAAAAATGTCATAAACCCCATACATCAGAATATCCAAAACTTGTCATTAAAAAGACAAACGAGCTCTGTATGGAATGCCATAAAGAAAGGAAAGAAATAATGGCATTCAAACATGCTCCAATTATAAGTGACAGAGGATGCCTTTCCTGCCATATGCCTCACTCAGGAAAGAATAAGAACCTTTTAAATTTTGCAGGTGGTGATCTATGTTTTTCATGCCATAAAAATATGGAGGAGGTTAAAAAGGCCAGGGTTCCACATCCTCCTTTTCTCGAAGGTGAATGTAATTCGTGTCATAATCCACATGGTTCTAATATTAAAAATATAATAAGGGAAAGAATTGATCAGGTATGTTATACCTGTCATACAGATTTAGAAAAAACATTTTTAAAAACCTATACCCATAAGCCTGTAAAAGAAGGAGTTTGTAATGCATGCCATTTGTCCCATGGTTCGAATGAGAAGAAGCTTCTTCGATCTGAGAGCTCTAAGATATGTGCCCAGTGTCATGGGGAACTTATAAAAAAGGAGGATGACGGGTCTAATCATTTTCCCTTTGTTGAAGGGATGTGTCTAAGTTGCCATGAATCCCACGCAAGTAATATAAAGGGGATGATGGTAGATAGTCAGGGTCCACTATGTATTTCTTGCCATCCTGATATAGTCAAAGGGATTGAGAAAGAAAAAAGTAGGCATAAACCAGTGGTTGCCGGGAAATGTTCGAGTTGCCATAGCCCGCATAAGTCAAAATTAAGAAACCTTCTCCTGGCCTTAAGTCCTGACTTATGTTTGGATTGCCATAAAGGATTGAAGAGAAGGATGGATAAAGAAAAGGTTCATTCGCCTGCTCTAAGAGATTGTCAAAGGTGTCATAAACCTCATTTTGCTGCTGAGATGTCATTAATTAGTCAGCCCATTCAAGTTTTATGTGGAGAATGCCACGATTTTAAGACTTCGACTTTTAATAAAGCACATATAGGGATTGAAGCCTCTGTCATGAACTGTAGAAATTGTCACGAACCTCATACATCAAAAGATCCTAAGTTTTTTAAAAATATTCTACATCCTCCATTTGCAGGGGGATCGTGTGATGAGTGCCATATTGTTGAGAAGTGATAAAGATCTCAAAAGAAAATAAGAATAAAAATAAGGATGCAATATGAAATTTTGCATTAGATATCTTATTTTATACATCTTAAGTATTTTTTTGCTGGCAGTTTCAACGGGGGACGCCCAGAATAAATTTAAACTTAAGCCTGAAGCAAGAGGGAAATTGTGTCTGAATTGCCATGAGGAATTCAATGAGAAGCTAAAAAATCCTTTTATTCATACCCCTGTAAAAACTGGGGAGTGCTCCGAATGTCATAATCCTCATACCTCCTCACATGGGAAATTACTTGGTGAAGATCCAAACAAAATATGTAATAAGTGCCATGAAGGTATTGTGCCAGAGAGTTCTAAAAGCACTCACAAGGTGGCTATAGAAGGAAGTTGCATTAAATGTCATAGTCCTCATGCATCCAATAATCCTTCTATTCTTTTAAAGAGCGGAAATGACCTCTGTTTTATATGTCATAAATCAATTGGTGATGAAATAAAAAAGGTTAGATTCAAGCACAATCCTGTGGAAAAGGGGTGCATTAACTGCCATGATCCACATGCATCTTTAAAGGAAAATTATGTCTTGAAAGATGAAACGATTTCTCTTTGCAAAAGCTGCCATAAGACGAAAACATCGAGTTTTATAAAACAACATATGAATTATCCTGTTGACAAAGGAAATTGTTCCTCTTGCCACAATCCTCATGGATCAAACAGGGGAGGAATCTTATTTGATAATGTTCACAAACCAGTTGCCAGTAAGACATGTAATTATTGCCATGAAGGACCCTCATCACCAACTCCATTTAAAACTAAAAAGATCGGACATGAATTATGTAAGGGGTGTCACAATAATATGATAAATGAGATATTTAACAAAACTCTAATCCACTCACCCCTTACTGATAAAAAAAGCTGTTTGAATTGTCATAAACCCCATGCCTCTTCAGAGAAAAATCTTTTGATAGGTGATATGAAGAGCCTTTGTAGTAATTGCCATAGCACAACGATAGAATGGCAATCAAAGCTTGCTGAAAGAGAAAAGCAGGAGATTGAAGCCTCTAAAGGAAAAGTGATTAAAGGTTCCATAATCCATAATCCAGTCCAAGAAGGGAGGTGCGAACTTTGTCATTCATCCCATGCATCGAATAACATTTTCCTTTTGAAAAAGGCCTCTATTATTGAACTTTGCGGAGAATGTCATGATTGGTCAAAACACTCGAATCACCCAATGGGTGAAAAAATTGTAGACCCACGTGAAAAGAATAAAACCATTCAATGTCTGAGTTGCCATCGATCTCACGGAAGTGGCAATCGTTACTTGATCCCGTTCCCTACAGTCACTGACCTTTGTGTCCAATGTCATAAACAATACAGGAGATAAAAATAATTGTAGGGGCACGTTGCAACGTGCCCTTTATGGATTAAAAGAGATTATTTCTTTTAAACGTTGTGTAATAATCTTCTTACCTTCTCGGTCAATAATCAGACAATCGATTCCTTTGGTTCTTTGACAGAGGGAGAAGCCTTTTTCAGGTCCAAGGACAAATACAGCCGTAGCCATGGCATCGGCAAGGATTCCTTCTTCGCACAGAACCGTAACGCTTTGGCATCCCCAAGCAGGAAGACCATCCTTCGGATTGATGATATGGTGATAGCGTTTTCCCTGATACATAAAATACTTTTCATAATCCCCTGATGTAGCAATTGCCCCTTTTTTCAATTTTATCTTAGCTATGATTTTTTCTTGATCCCTTGGGTCCTGAATCCCGATAGACCAGGGCTTGCCAAATTTCATTCCTCCAACTTTTAAATCACCACCCGCATTGACAATAAGATTTCTAAACCCCAGTCCTCTCAATATATCGAAGGCGCGATCCACGGCATAGCCTTTTGCAATCCCGCCCAGATCAATGGACATTCCATCTTTTTTCAAAAAGATTTTTCCATCCGGGCTAATCATGATATTTCTAAAACCCACCAAATCCAAACTTCTTTCCAGGTCTTCATTGGAAGGTGGATGCTCTTTTTCCCTTGCTTTTTGCCAGAGCTTGATAAGCGGGCCAACAGTAATATCAAATCCTCCATCAGATTGATTAGAGATTTCTATGGACTTCTTAATCACATAAAATGTCTCTGGTGAAACTCTGACCCATTTCTTCCCAGTGGATTGATTAATATGAAAGACCTCACTTTTTTCAATCGTGGGGCTCATCAATTGCTCAATCCTTCGAATCTCTTGGAATGCCTGAAGTGCTGATTTTTCTGCTTTCTTTTGATTATCTCCGATGAGAATAATTTCAACAATTGTCCCCATTAAGACTTGATGAAATCTAAACAATTCATCTGAGAAGGAAGAATTCGGGAAAACGATTAGGAAGAAAAAGATTAAGGAAACAAAAAACTTCGAAGCTCTTAGAGAATTAAATTTATTAATCAATTTTTAATATAGCCCTCTTTCTTTACCTTTTCGTATATCTCTTTGGCTTTCTCGAGGCTATCAAATATGAGCACTGCTGTGATTGTAGCTCCAGAAATTGAATCCACCTTTGGGTCAAAGGAAAAGGTTTTAAAGATAGATCTTCCAACCACTATATTTTTCAATTTCTTTATATCCTCATCAGACCAGTTCTGATTACCAACTTTAGTCAACTGGATTGGTATAATATCAATAACCTTCCCCTCAGGGTCGAATGTGTAAAAGAAAAAAGTATCATGGCAGATATCACAGATGGCACGTCTTGTTGCTAATTTTGAAAAAAGATTTTTCTGATAAGTGCCAAAGTCAACTCGCCCTATATAAATTGAGTCTCCATCTTTCAATTCTACTTTCTTTATTTCAACTACATTCCCTCCCGAACTCTCCATTCCTATCCTTGCCTTTGCGATTAATTCTTCTTCGGTAAGAGGAGGTTTTAATGCCTCCCCTTCATAAATTGACCCTATTTTTGGTTTTAACAGCGCGAGATCATATTGCAGCACTGCCTTTGTCTCATCGATCAACTTCTGACTCGATTCAATGACCCCTAAATGAGTGCTAACCACAATTCCTTTTCCATCTCTATTCTTTCTAACCCATATCATAAATGGAGTACAGGGGCTTCCAAAAGCTTGGTGGGCATTAAAATTTGGATCAGGTAATATTGGATATGGAATTTTATACCGACTCTTAAAATCTTTAACCTCTTCCAAATTATTTCCCGCAGCAATTCCTATTATTTTTATCTCCTTTTTGAGTTTTGGATCCCCTTCAATTATATTAAATACCTCGTTTAAGATAGGAGCCTGCTTCTCACAATTAATACAATAAGTATTGAGAAATTCGATGAGGAGAAGAGATCCATTAATATCCTCAAGTCGGTAATTCTTCTTTGGAGGAAGACCAAGATAGATGCGATCTTCTTTTGAAAGATTAATATTAAATATCAAAACAGGAGATGATATAAAAAAGTCAACCTTTTGTGTTTCAGAGTATAAAGTTTTACTAAAAATAAAAATAAGAGTAAATCCATATATGAATAATTTCAATTTATTCATAAATTATTAAAAATTACCATTTAAAAATTATAAACTTATCTATCTAAGCGATATTATTATAATTTTAATATTAAAAAATGTCAATAAAATTTTTAAAATTTTAAATTTAAATACTTGACAGAATTAATTAAGAATTATATAATATTTTTGTACGTAGTTGGAGTTTAAAATGAGGCTTTCAACTCAGAGTAGATATGGTTTAAGAGCTATTTTTGATATTGCATATCACTCTGGTGGAATAGAAACACAAGTAAAAGATATTTCAAGGCGGCAAGGGATTTCACCAAGATATATAGAACAAATTTTTCAAAAATTAAAAAAAGCTGGAATTATAGGAAGTAAAAGGGGACCAAGTGGTGGTTATTTTTTAAATAAAAAGCCTGATGAAATATCAGTTGGTGAAATTATTCGAATTACAGAAGGAAATTTAAATCCAGTAATTTGTTTGAGTCCAATTGATAAAAGAAAACCGTGTGAGAAGTCAGGGAATTGTGTAACACAAATTATATGGAATGAAGCGGGTAAAAAACTTAAAGAATACTTCGAGTCAATTACTATAAAGGATTTATGTGAAATGGCAAAAAAAATGGGAATTGAAAGAGAAATAGATAAAAAATATATGTATTATATATAATTTTTTTAAAAAATATCTTTACTAAATTAGTAAATAATTTTATAAATAAATATCAATAAAAAGGTAAAAATTATGAATATAATTAAATATTTGAAATGTAAAGAATGTGGAAGGGAGTATGAAATTAAACCTTTTCATGTTTGTGAGTTCTGTTTTGGACCATTAGAGGTAATGTATGAATATGATAAATTAAAAAAAATAATTCAAAGAGAAGAGATTGTTAATCGATCAAAAAGCATGTGGCGTTATATTGAACTTTTACCTTTAGAATCAGAACCCTCTGTAGGAAGAGATGTAGGGTTTACACCTTTAATTAAGGCAGAAAGACTTGCAAGGGCTCTCGGTGTAGAAGAATTATATCTTAAAAATGATGCAGTAAATCATCCAACTCTTTCATTTAAAGATCGTGTTGTCTCGGTTGCAATTTCAAAGGCAAAAGAATTTGGATTTGAAGTTGTTGCCTGTGCATCTACTGGAAATCTCGCTAATTCAGTTGCTGCTTTGGCTGCAGAGGCTGGACTTCGGAGTTATATTTTTATCCCTTATGATCTTGAACAAGGAAAGATTCTTGGCACATTGATTTATGGGGCAACTTTAATCGGTATAAAAGGGAGTTATGATGAAGTTAATAGATTATGTAGTGAAATAGCAGAAAATTACGGGTGGGCCTTCGTAAATATAAATATTCGTCCTTTTTACTCTGAGGGATCAAAAACATTCGGTTATGAAATAGCTGAACAACTTGGGTGGAAGCTACCAAAACATATTGTAATACCTATGGCAGGGGGTTCTTTAATTACTAAGGTCTGGAAAGCATTTAAAGAGTTAGAATTAATTGATTTTATTGATAGTGTTGATACAAAAATTTACGGGGCTCAGGCATCAGGGTCGAACCCCATTGTTTTAGCCTTTAAACAAGGTGTTGATTGGATTAAACCACAGAAACCAAATACGATTGCAAAGTCTCTCGCCATTGGAAATCCAGCCGATGGATATTATGCATTAAAAGCAATTAGGGAATCTGGAGGGTGGGCTGAAGATGTAACTGATGATGAGATTATACAGGGAATGAAACTTCTTGCTCAAACAGAAGGGATATTTACAGAAACCGCTGGTGGGGTAACCGTAAGCGTAACCAAGAAACTTATTGAAAAAGGTATCATCCCACGAAATGAATCAATTTTGATCTCTATTACAGGAAATGGTTTAAAAACACAAGAGGCAATAAAGGATCATGTTGGAAACCCAATAATTATAGAGGCTAAACTATCAGAATTTGAAAAGATTGTATCACTAAAAAAGAATTCAATAACTAAAGATTTTCAAATTAAGGCTTCATAAAAGGAGGAATAAGATGGAAGTTGAAGTGCGGATCCCATCTCCGCTAAAAAAACTTGTAAGGGAACAAAATACAATAAAAGCAAATGGAAATACTGTGGGAGAGGTTATTGAATGGCTTACAAATACTTATCCAGAATTGAAAGAGAGACTAAAGGATGAAAATGGAGAATTAAGAAGATTTATTAATATTTATGTTAATGATGAAGATATACGTTTCCTTCAAAATTTAGCAACTCCTTTAAAAGAAGGAGATCAAATATCTATCATACCTGCAATTGCGGGAGGAGGATCTATAAAGAAAAAAGTTACTCTTACATTTCCCCCTCAGCTTATTAAGGAACCAATCATTTATAACATAGGTCATCAGTTTAAAATCGTAACAAACATAAGAAGTGCAAATGTTTCTGAAGAGGTAGGTTGGGTAACACTTGAGATTGACGGTGAAGAGGAAGAATATTTAAAGGCACTTGATTATTTAAAAAAGATAGGAGTAAAGGTTGAACCTATCGAAAGAAATGTAATTGAATAAATCATTATTTCTTTGATTGGGGGAAGAGATGATTGAAAAAAGCGAAATAAATTCTTTAAAAGAATGGCTTTTGGTGGAAGAAAATAATAATGCTCTCGAAATTTCTGTTGAAGAAACTCACAGATTTATTAACAATGGAGATAGAATTGTTCTTCTTGATGTTAGAGAAGAAGAGGAAATTGCCCTTGGTTATATCCCAGGGGCTATCTTTATTCCTATGAATGAATTAAAAAAGAAAATTGAAATCCTCATCCCTGAAAAGGATGTGCCTATAATTATTTATTGTGCTATTGGAGTACGTTCTTTGACTGCTGTGAAGATATTAAAAGAGATGGGTTATAAAAACGTATTATCAATGGCTAAAGGGATTGAGGAGTGGGAGGCAAAAGGTTATGAGGTAGTAAATGATTCTAAATTAACTCCTAAACAATTAACGCGTTATAATCGCCATATTCTCTTAAAAGAAGTAGGGCTTGAAGGACAGATGAAACTTTTAAAGGCAAAAGTTCTTCTGGTTGGAGCAGGAGGACTTGGATGCCCTGCAGGTCTTTATTTAGCAGCAGCAGGTGTAGGGACAATAGGAATAATAGATTATGATAATGTGGATTTGACTAATCTTCAGAGACAAATATTGCATAGCACGTATGATGTTGGTAGGCCTAAAACTGAATCTGCAAAAGATGCTATTAGTATGATTAATCCTGAAATTAAGGTTATTACTTACCAAGAAAGATTAACACATGAAAACGCTTTCGATATTTTTAAAAATTACGATATCATAATAGATGGATCAGATAATTTCCCTACAAAATATCTAATCAATGATGCCTGTTTTTTCATCGGAAAACCATATATTTATGGAGGTGTATTTCAATTTGAAGGCCAGGTAAGTGTTTTTCACCCAAAAGGAGGTGGTCCCTGTCTGCGTTGTATTTTCCCAGAACCTCCTCCTCCAGGGACAGTGCCGAGCTGAAACGAGGTAGGAGTCCTGGGAGTTGTGCCCGGGCAAATTGGCCTTCTTCAAGCAACAGAGGCTATTAAGCTCATATTAAATAAAGGGAAACCTTTAATTGGAAGGATTTTACTATATCATTCTCTGGAAACAGAATTTAAGGTCTTTACTGTTAAGAAAAATCCATTATGTCCTTTATGTGGAGAAAAACCTAAAATCACATACATAATGGATCAACAAGAGGTTTGTAGTTTGTCACAATGGGGGGTAAACTAAATTCAGGAGAGAAATTTTGGCACTTCGAATTCCAAAATTTATCTATCAAGAAATAATAGAACACGCAAAAAGGGAATGGCCGCTCGAATGCTGCGGCATTCTCGGTGGTAGGGATGGTTTGGTGGTTAAGGCTTTTGAGCTTCAAAATATAGAAAAAAGTCCTATAAGATATTCCATGTCACCACAAGAACAATGGAACGTTTTTGAGGAAATGGATAAACAACAGATAGAAATGGTTGGTATATACCATTCACATCCTCATACTATCCCATTTCCCTCAGAAACAGATGTTAAATTGGCATGTTATCCTGATGTGGTTACAATTATTGTTTCTTTAAAAGAAAAGAATAATCCTGTGATAAAGGGATTCCGTATCCAAAAAGAGGCAATTTATCTTGAAGAATTAGAGATAATATGAGGTTAAAATGGAAGCTTTGAGAGTAATTGAACATACTGCACCTTGGAAAAGATTTGAAAAAGAGAAAGCACTTTCTTTACTCTCTTTTGTTGGGAATACACCTCTTGTCGAAATCCGTCAATTGGCCAAAAATTTTAAAAAAATACAGATTTTTGCAAAGGCCGAATGGCTTAATCCTGGTGGATCAGTAAAGGACCGTGCGGCTCTAAGGATTATTGAAGATGGCGAAAAGGCAGGAGAACTAACAAAGGATAAAATTATTCTCGATTCAACATCAGGTAATACAGGAATTGCATATGCCATGATTGGAGCTATTAAAGGGTATAAAGTTGAGTTGGTTGTCCCTGAAAACATAAGTGAGGAAAGGAAAAAGGCACTCGAAGCCTACGGAGTAAAACTAATTTTCACAGATCCATTATTAGGATCTGATGGAGCTCTAATTGAAGCGAAGAGAATTTATAGAGCTAACCCACAAAAATATTTCTTTGCTGATCAATATAATAATCCATCAAATTGGAAAGCCCACTATGAAACTACAGGGCTTGAAATCATCCACCAAACCGAGGGAAGATTGACCCATTTTGTTGCAGGTGTTGGAACTGGAGGAACATTAATGGGGACTGGTAGGAGGTTAAAAGAGTATAACCCCGAAATAAAACTCTATGGAGTTCAGCCAGATAATGGTTTTCATGGAATTGAAGGGCTAAAGCATATTGAAACTGCTATAAGACCTGGTATTTATGATGAATCTATTCTTAATGGAACAATATTTGTAAAAACTGAAGATGCCTATGAAATGGCAAGACGTCTTGCGCGAGAGGAAGGACTATGGGTAGGTCCATCCTCAGGGGCTGCATTATGGGCGTCATTGAAATTAGCAGAATCTATTGAAAAGGGTTTGATTGTAACCATTTTCCCGGATGGAGGATCAAGGTATCCAGAATACTGTTTGGACTGTGAAAAACAGAAAAGAAAACTCTCCTCTGGATATCCGAGGATAACAATATCTAATCAAATTTTATAAACCTTAAAGGAGGAATTATTTCTAATGCCCGAAAAGATTTTCGCTGCGGTAAGTGAAAAAGAGGTAACCCGAGCAATTGTTGGTGGTTTTGCGAAGCAGTTCATTGAGTATGTTGAAAGTGATTGTCTAATAATCGGAGGTGGACCAAGTGGATTAATGGCAGGTAGGGATCTGGCATTAAAAGGTTTAAAAATTCTAATCATCGAGAGAAATAATTATATTGGTGGAGGATTCTGGATTGGTGGATATTTAATGAATAAAGTGACAGTTAGAGAACCCGGTCAGAAAATTCTTGAAGAATTAGGAATTCCTTATGAAGAGGTGACTCCTGGCCTTTTTGTTGCTGATGGTCCTCATGCCTGTTCCAAGTTGATAGCAGCAGCCTGTGATGCAGGAGTTAAATTTGCAAATATGACAATATTTGATGATGTTATTTTGAGAGAGGGAAATCGGGTTTGCGGGGCTGTTGTAAACTGGACACCTGTACAGGCTCTTCCTCGTGAAATTACATGTGTTGATCCTATTGCCCTTGAGGCAAAAATAGTAGTCGATTCAACAGGTCATGATGCCTGTGTAGTTAGGAAACTTGAAGAAAGAGGCATTCTTAAAACATCTGGTTATGGAGCTATGTGGGTTGAACAATCAGAAGATCTTGTTGTTGAACATACTGGAGAGGTCCATCCAGGACTTATTGTTACAGGTATGGCTGTAGCAACAACATATGGGCTTCCAAGGATGGGGCCTACTTTTGGTGCAATGTTACTTTCTGGAAGAAAAGGAGCTCAGATCATTCTTAAAAAAATGAATAAAGATTGACGAATTAAAAGTGGATCATTTAATTGATCGTATTCCATTAAGGTTTGAAATTTATGAAGAAGGGGATATCAGTATCGTGAATCTTAATAAATTAAAAAAATATGTTCAAGAGACCACAGGTATAGAGGTTTTCCTTCGTGGAAATATCTATGAAAACATTTCAATGGATCAGGTCCAAACGATTGCCCAAAAGATGGCTCAATTGAGAATTAAAGACCCTGAGAAAGAGTTTTTAAATAAAACACCTCTTAAGGGAGAAGTCACTTATGAGGAAGAGAGAATAAGTGATCAAAAATGGAAATCTTTTGGAATTTTATATGAGGGGATATTATACCAAAAACATTTAGCAGATTTTCCTTTAAAGAAAAAATTAAATGAAAGATATTGTTCTATTCTTATTACCAATCAGCTCGTAGGGACATGGGATCAAAATGACCATCGATATCATATCCGGACAAGCATTTATGGTTCTCCACATATCATCTCGGTTCCTGGATTGGTTTTAGCCCCTGCAAAACCAAGAGAGTTTTATATTAAGAGGCAGATGGGTGTCCCAGTAGAAATATTGAAAGAGGAATACAAAGGGAGATTCCTTGAGCATGGAGATTTGAGAACGACAGAGATATTAAAAGGATATCTGATTCAGGCCTTATTTTATGATTTAATAGGTAATCCATTTTGTGACGATTCTGATTGCAGACTTTTTAACAGCCATTGGCAAGAAGAGATGCTTCATGCTCAATTGGATGGGAAATATGAATTTTGCTCAAAACATGAAGCACTGCTGAAGAAAATTAGAAATACCAATAAGGAGGTTCAATCTTTGAAGATGGTCTAAAAGCTCTTGGCTAATGGCCTAAAAAGGCTAATGGCTTGCCTTCACCCCCCTAAGGTTAGCCAAAAGGCCAAGGGCTTTTCATTAGAGATGGTGGCCCTCGGTAAAAAGAGAAGCTAAAGCCTTCACCCCCCTAAGGTTTAGCGACCAAAAAGGGGGCCACCTCAGCTAAAAATTGGTGAGAATTTATGAAAATTTTTGCATCTCTTATAATTTTTGGATTACTGCTCACCTATGTTCCTTCTATTTCCATGGATGATTGCAAAGAAACAGAACATTTTAAATTTCCTAACAAGATAAATTTAGAGTGTGGAAATATCTTCCATTGTGCATTCATTTTAGAATTTGGAATTCCAGGCAAATTATATCTTCCATTAAAAGGGAGAATAGTTTTATTTAATCAACTAATTAATTTAAAGCTGATTCCACGCTCCATCTTTCGTCCTCCAGAAATTTTTGATATAAAAACTTAGCCTTAATGGGGTGTAGAAGGGTATATTAAAATTAAGGTATTTTTTAGGGAAAAATACATATTTTACTTTATTTACATAATTTAAAGAATAAATTAATCTTAAATTTGAGCAATTTATTATGAAAAAAATTTAAAAAAAGCAAGATTTCTCGCTTCGCTCGAAATTACATAAAAGGATAATTCGGTCGAGATGACATAAAAGGATAATTTGATCGTAATTACATAAAAGGATAATTTGATCGAAATGACATAAAAGAATTGCTCAATTTAGAATTTAATTTATTGATTTAAGAGGCTCTTGGCCATAGACTTAATATTTTTTAGGTCTAATTTGCAGAAACCTTCACCCCCCTAAAGGTTCATATGCAAGCCCAAGAGCCTTTTATTTTTTTCAAATAATTGTGATAAAAATGGCATTAAATCCATAGAAAGGGAAGTGATTTAATTATGACGAGATTATATGCTTTAATTAAAAAGATCTTTTTATATTTTTTCATTTTAATCCCTTTATCTTCATTTGGCCAAACTGAGAAGGCTACGGTCAAACTGAATCAGTTAATTGATGAGGCACTTCAAAATAATCCTGAAATCATATCTGTGAAAAAGAAATGGGAGGTCTTTAAGGAGAAAATTCCTCAGGCGCGTGCCCTTCCAGATCCGATGTTAGGCTTCGGGATCATCAGCCTTCCTACAAATTTCAGTTTCAGGGATGAAGATATGACGATGAAAGAGCTCTCCATCTCGCAGATGTTTCCCCTTTTTGGGAAGAGAAGATTGATGGGAAAGATGGCTGAAAAAGAAGCAGAGTCAGTCTTAAGCGAAATTAAGGAAAAAGTAAATAAGATTATTAAAGAAGTAAAATCAACATATTTTGAGCTTGCTTACAACTATCGATCGATGGAAATCACTCAGAGGAATAAAGAGATTATTGAAAATTTTGCAAAGATTGCTGAGACCCAGTATGGCGTCGGTATGGGGATACAACAGGATGTCATTAAGGCACATATAGAAGTTTCAAAAATGGTTGATGAATTGATCATGTTGACCCAGAGAAGAAAAGCACTCGAAGCAAAGTTAATCACCCTCTTAAATCGCCCACCAGAAAGTTCAATAGGAAGACCAGAAGAAATACTTTTTAAAAAAATTCCCTATTCCATTGAAGAACTTCAGAAAATAGCATCCGAGATTAACCCGGTACTCCAAGGAATGAAGAAGATGATTGAAGCAAAATATAAGGCTTATGAATTGGCTAAAAGGGAATATTATCCTGATTTAACCGTTAAGTTTGCCTATGGTCAGAGGGACAATGGACCAGAGATGAAAAGAAGAGATGTGTTGACGGGGATGATGGAGATTAATATCCCAATTTTCTATAAATCAAAACAAGAAAGGAAGGTAGCAGAAACAAAAGCAGATATCCAGAGCATTGAGGCTCAATATCGAGCAATGAAGAATGAGATATTTTTTATGATCACGGATATGAGCTCAATGCTTCAGCGGACGGAGAGGCAGATAGAGCTTTATAAAACAGGTATCATCCCACAGGCAAACCTTCAGGTAAGTTCAGCTATGAGTGCCTATCGAGTAGGGAAGGTAGATTTTATGACACTTCTGGATAGTCAGATAACTCTTTATAAATATGAGTTAGAGTATTATCATGCCCTTACAGAATATGAAAAGAATTTAGCAAATTTAGAAGCCCTTATTGGGAAAGAACTTTTTTAAGGGGGGAAGGAAGATGAAAAGAATAAAATATATTTTGTGGTTATTAATACTGATTTTTTTAATGGTTGGATGTCAGAAAACAAAGGATGCATCCCATACAGAAGCTCATAAAGAAGGGGCTTCAAAAGAAGAGAAGAAAGCCGAAGTGACAAAAAAGAATGATCTCATGGAAGAGATGAAGGGATTAACCATGGAGTCAATCCAGAAAGAAGGAAAGATGAAGGAAGTCGCTCCTGGGACAGTCCAGATTACACCTGAACGTCAGCAACTAATAGGGGTTAAATTCGGAACCGTAGAAATGAGACCTCTTGAGAAGGTGATTCGGACTGTGGGGAGGGTAGATTATGATGAGAGAAAAGTAGTTACAATTTCTCCAAAGATTGGGGGCTGGATTGAAGATCTCTATGTAGATTTTACAGGAAGGTTTGTTAAAAAGGGAGAGCCTCTTCTTACAATCTATAGCCCCGAATTGGTATCCACTCAGGAAGAATACCTTGTTGCCCTTCGCGCAAGAAAAGATCTTATAAAGAGCCCGTTTCCAGAAATAGCAGCAAGTGGTAATTCTTTAGCAGAATCTGCAAAGCGAAGGCTTAAGTTATGGGATATAAGCGATGAACAGATAAAAGTCCTTGAAGAAACTGGAGAGGCAAAAAAAACACTCACCCTCTATTCTCCCTTTAGTGGCTTTGTTCTTGAAAAGATGGCCTACAAAGGGATGAATGTCATGCCTGGGATGGCATTGTTTAAGATTGCCGATCTCTCGGTTGTATGGCTATATGCGGATATTTATGAATACGAGCTTCCTTTTATTCGATTAGGACAACAGGCCTCCATTCAACTCTCTTATCTTCCTCAAGAATCTTTTACAGGAAAGGTGATCTATATTTATCCCTCTTTAAATCCAGAGACCCGAACAGCCAAAGTGAGATTTGAATTTCCAAATCCTCATGGGAAACTAAAACCTGAGATGTATGCAAATGTTGAGATCAAAGTTCACTTGGGAAGAAAGCCAGTTGTCCCAGATGGAGCCATTATTGATACCGGCCTAAGACAGATTGCCATTGTGGATAAGGGCAATGGTTATTTTGAGCCGCGAGAGGTGAAGGTTGGTGCGAAGGTTAATGATTACTACGAAGTGATTAGTGGGCTTAAAATAGGAGAAAGGGTTGTGACAAGCGCTAATTTTCTTATTGATTCGGAATCGAAGTTTAAAGAGGCAATTGGGGCTCTTGGACATGCCCATTGATAACCTCCCCCAACCCCTCTTAAGTTAAGAGGGGGTGAAGGGAGGTTATGAATTTAAGAGAAGCCAGATTATGATTGAAAAAATTATCGAAATCTGCGCGAAGAATCGGTTCTTAGTTTTCACCGTTGTTCTTCTGGTGATATTGGGAGGGGTTTATTCGATAAAACATATCCCCCTCGATGCAGTGCCAGATATCTCCGATGTCCAGGTCATCGTCTATACACCGTGGGAAGGCAGAAGTCCGGATCTTGTGGAAGATCAGGTGACCTATCCAATTGTCTCAGCCCTCATCTCCGCACCCAAAGTAAAGACCGTAAGAGGATTTTCCGATTTTGGATTCTCCTATGTTTATGTGATTTTTGAGGATGGAACAGATATCTACTGGGCAAGGTCCAGGGTTCTGGAATATATGCAGCAGATCAGCGGAAGGCTTCCGACAGGAGCAAATCCTGTGCTTGGACCGGATGCGTCAGGAGTGGGTTGGGTCTATACCTATGCCTTGGTAGATGAGAGCGGCAAGCATGATCTTGCTGACTTGAGAACCCTTCAGGATTGGTATCTCCGCTATGCTTTGGCCAGTGTTGAAGGAGTGGCGGAGGTTGCCAGTGTGGGAGGTTTTGTCAAACAATACCAAATCAACATTGATCCAAACCGGATGTCAGCCTATGGGATCTCCCTCAGAGAAGTGATGGAGCGAGTCAGAATGTCGAATGCGGATGTGGAGGGAAGGCTTCTTGAATTTGGCGGTAGGGAGTATATGGTGAGAGGACGTGGATACATCAAATCGATTGAGGATATCCAGAAGATCGTAGTTGGCAGCCGTCAGGGAATCCCAATCCTTCTTCGAGATATTGCTCAGGTAAGCCTCGGTCCTGAGATTCGAAGAGGCATAGTAGAGTTGGATGGGAAGGGGGAAGTGGTTGGTGGGATTGTGGTAATGCGATTTGGGGAAAATGCCCTCCAAGTGATCGACCGCGTCAAAAAGAAGATAGAAGAAATCAGCCCTGGATTTCCAGAAGGAGTAAAGGTGGTCACCACTTATGATCGTTCTGAACTTATTCGGCTCTCTATTGCTAATCTCCAGAAAACGCTTCTCATCGAGATCATCGTAGTCAGTTTGGTCATCATCATTTTTCTTCTCCATTTTCGTTCTGCTTTTGTACCCATTTTTGCGTTACCGATCGCTGTGATTGCATCGTTTATCCCCATGTATCTTTTAAAACTGACATCGAACATCATGTCCCTTGGAGGAATTGCCCTCTCCATCGGTGTGCTTGTGGACGCTTCGATCGTCATGGTCGAGAACGGCTATCGCCATCTCTCAGAAGGCACGGAGGAAGACCAAAAAAATACCAGAACCACTATTATCCGGGCGTGTCAGCAGGTAGGGCGGGGCATCTTCTTCTCTCTGATCATTATCATCATCTCCTTTATTCCTGTCTTCATGCTTGAGGCTCAAGAGGGGAGGCTTTTCCGTCCCCTCGCCTTTACCAAGACATTTGCGATGGCGGCCTCTTCGATTTTAGCGATCACGCTTGTTCCCGTCTTAATGACTTTCTTTTTAAAAGGAAAACGACTCAAACCCGAAGCCGAGAATCCCGTCTCCAAATTCTTTCGATGGTTCTATGAACCGGTAATCCACTTTGTTTTGAGATTCAAGAAGACAGCGCTATTCATCAATTTTCTCGTCATTCCTTTGAGCGTCCTTCTGTTATTGAAGATTGGAAGCGAATTCATGCCTCCCCTTTACGAGGGAACGATCTTCTACATGCCCATCACCAGCCCCGGAATTTCAGTCACAGAGGCAGGAAGGCTCCTTGCCATTCAAGATAAAATTCTCAAGAGCTTTCCTGAAGTTCATACCGTCTTTGGAAAGGCGGGCCGTGCAGAGACCTCTACGGACCCGGCTCCTTTCAGCATGATGGAGACAACGGTCCACCTCAAGCCGAGAGAGGAATGGCGGATGGTAAGAAAAGATTATTCATCCCTGCCAGAATGGCTTAGGCCACTTGCCGAAAAGCTACTTGGAACCCATCGAAGGATTACCTATGAAGAGCTCGTGGAAGAGATGGATCGAAAGATGCAATTTCCTGGACTTCAAAATGCTTGGACTATGCCCATCCGAGCCAGGATTGATATGCTGACCACAGGAATCAGGACTCCTGTGGGGATTAAAATCTCAGGCCCTGATTTAAAGGTGATCGAGGAGATAGGCATCCAAATTGAAACCCTCCTTAAAAATATAGCTGGCACAAGAAGCGTCTATGCAGAGAGGGTGGCAGGGGGATACTTCACGGATATTAAAATCAACCGGGAAGCGATTGCCCGATATGGTCTGACTGTAGCCGAAGTGCAGGAGGTAATCCAGTCCGCTTTGGGAGGGATGAATATCACCCGGACGGTTGAAGGAAGAGAGCGATATCCTGTTAATATTCGTTACCCGAGAGAACTCCGGGATGATGTAGAGAGGATAAAAAGGATACTGGTTCCGGTAAGAGGAGGAAGCGCTTCAGGGATGCAATCGATGGGCGGCTCTTCAGCACCTCTTATCCATGTCCCTCTTGGACAATTGGCAGAAATCAACCACACCACAGGTCCTTCCATGATCCGGGATGAGGATGCCATGCTCACCGGTTATGTCTATGTGGATGTGACCGGAAGGGACATCGGTGGATATGTAGAGGAAGCAAAGAGGGTGATTCAGGAGAAATTGAAACTTCCGACAGGGTATTCCCTTTCCTGGAGTGGACAGTATGAGTTTCAGGTCAGAGCAAAGGAACGGTTAAAGATCCTGATGCCCATCGTCTTTTTTGTTATCTTCATCCTTCTCTATATGACCTTCCGTTCAATTTCAGAATCGATCATCCTGATGGTGGCTGTCCTCTATGCCATGACGGGGGGCGTCATCCTTCAGTCCCTCCTCGGATATAATTTCAGCGTGGCGGTTTGGGTGGGTTATATTGCTCTCTATGGGATTGCGGTGGAGACCGGTGTGGTGATGATCATCTATCTTCACGAGGCTTTGAACAAACGTCTTGGGAAAGGGGAGATTACAAAGCAGGACATCCACGAGGCTACGGTGGAAGGTTCAGTCCTCAGGCTCCGCCCGAAGTTGATGACTGTCGGGACAACGCTGATTGGTCTGGTTCCCATCATGTGGTCCTCAGGTGTGGGTGCGGATGTGATGAAGCCCATTGCGGCTCCCATCATCGGAGGTCTTTTGACGTCAACCATTCATGTGCTGATCATTACCCCCGTCATCTTTGCCATAGTAAAGGAAAGGGCTTTGAAGAAAGGGAAGTTAAAAGCAGCGGAAAAGAAATAAAATTAAAAAGGAGGGTGAATATTATGAAAAAGTTATTTGATATTTTAGGAATGGTTATTTTTGTGTTAACTCTATCTTTACTCTCATCGGTTTGTTTGGCTCAACATGGCCATGGTGGGATGTCCACAGGTACATCAATGAAGATGGAGACCAAAGAAGTCATCGTTGAAGGAGTTAAAGTAGTATTTCAGATTATGTCAAACGAAGAGCATAAAAAGATGCTTAAAGAGATGAAGATGAAAGAAGATATTGAGCCAGGAACAACACATAATATAACTGTCACTCTTAAGGATGAGAAGACCCAGAAGGAGATTACGGATGCGCAAGTAATGATGAAGGTGATAGATCCCAAAGGGAAAGACCAGATCAAGAACCTAAAATATGAGAAAGATATGAAAAGTTATGATGCCTATTTCAACCTCCTTGAAAAGGGAAAGTATCAGGTGATGATTCTTTTTAAGATCGGGGATAAAAAAGGGACGGCAGGGATTCATTATGAGATTAAGTAAAAGGGGTTAAAGATCGATTTCTAATTTAAAATTTAAAAAATAAAAAATACATTTACACAGGAGGACTTTATGACAAAGTATTTTAATGACAATTCACTCTCAATCGGTAACACACCCATGGTGAAGATCAACAAAATGGCACAAGGGCTTAAAGCCACTATCCTTGGCAAGATTGAAGGTCGTAACCCTTCTTATTCTGTTAAGTGTCGAATAGGTGCAAGTATGATCTGGGATGCTGAGAAGAAAGGTTTACTGAAGCCTGGCATGGAAATTATTGAGCCGACGAGTGGTAATACCGGGATTGCCTTAGCTTTTGTGGCTGCGGCGAGGGGGTATAAACTTCATGTTACAATGCCAGATACGATGTCAATGGAAAGACGAAAGATCCTTGCTATTTTTGGAGCCAATATCATCTTGACCCCAGGCTCGAAGGGGATGAAGGGAGCAGTAGAGGAGGCGGAAAGAATTTTGGCATCCGATCCCAAATACTTCATGCCTCAACAGTTTAAGAATCCTGCCAATCCTGAAATTCACTTTAAAACCACTGGCCCGGAGATCTGGGAACAGACAGAGGGAAAGATTGATCTTCTTGTCTCAGGAGTTGGAACAGGTGGGACCATTACAGGAGTTTCGAGATATATAAAACTTGAGAAAAAAAGAAGAATCATTAGCGTTGCCGTGGAACCGGCTGAAAGTCCTGTGATTACTCAAAAACTTGCAGGAGAAGAACTAAAGCCTGGTCCTCATAAGATTCAAGGTATTGGAGCGGGCTTTATTCCTGATACATTAGATTTGTCGATGGTTGATCGAGTAGAAAAGGTTACAAGTGAAGAGGCGATAGAACATGCAAGAAGGCTTGCAAGGGAAGAAGGTATTCTTTCTGGCGTTAGCTCCGGTGCAGCCATTGCCGTAGCCTTGAGGTTGGCAAAAAGCGGAGAGTTTGATGGGAAGACTATAGTGGTTATTTTACCTGATTCGGGGGAACGCTATCTCACAGGACCTCTTTTTGAAGGAATTTTCGATGAAGCTGGTCTTCCAAGAATTTAACTTTTTATCTTTTTCTCTCATTAAACAAAGATGAGATTGCCTGGTTCAAATTAGTATAGATTGAGGGAATAAATATGGGAATACGGATGTTGAAAATTGTATTAAACATTATGATATTTTTTACTTTTACCTCTTTCTCAGCATTGGCGAATGGAGATCACCCTAAAGCCTTAAAACAAGAGACCGATCCAAAGGCATTTAAAGTCCTTAAAGAGAAGGTACTCGATCCCAACACAGGGTTGCCTAAAACACTTGCCCCAAATCATTTCAAAGGAAAGGCAAAACAAGCCTACCAGATTGCTAAAGATATCCCTGAAGTTTTGGCACAGATGCCTTGTTTCTGTGAATGTGAAGCCTTTGGACATGAAAATCTTCTGGATTGCTTCATCGATCAACATGGGGCGGGGTGAGGAATTTGCCAAGAGGAGGCCCTCTTGATTAAAAGACTTTATAGTAAAAAAATTCCTATTGGAAAAATCCGTGAGGAGATTATAAGGAGATTTGGAGGAAAAAAATAAGGAGAAGGTTCAAAATGGAAAGCCCGTAGAGAAATTAATAGGGAAGAATTCGAGCAGAAGAAAGGCCTTTTTTCTTTAGTTTTCTATTTATAAACCCCTCATTTCCACATGGGCGTCCTATACCCTGCAATCATTTATCGGTCTCCGCCCACCTGTCGCAGGCAAGAATGTTTTCCACTAACTCCCATACTTTTTTAGGACTTTCTATTTTTAATCTTTTAGCAGGCGAAGACCATTCAGGATCACTGCCAGACCACCGGCCTCATTGATTAGGAGTCCGGGGACCATTCCTATCCATCCCGCAAGGGCAGCAGGAACAAGAAATGCGATGATTGCCAGTGAAAGGATGATATTTTGGCGAATATTCCGGACGGTTCTCCTGCTGAGAATAAAAGCAACAGGTAGTTTCGACAGATCATCTGACATAAGAGCAATATCAGCTGTCTCCATGGCAATATCAGTCCCAGCAGCGCCCATGGCAATTCCAAGATCTGCCACAGCCATCGCCGGCGCATCATTGATCCCATCGCCTACCATCGCAATTCGACCATTTCCCTGCCTCAACTGTTTTACTTTTTCAACTTTGTCCTCCGGAAGAAGTCGAGCAAAATATTGATCTACGCCTGCTTCGCGGGCGATTGCCTTGGCTGTTCCCTCATTATCCCCAGTGAGCATGACAACCTGCCTGATTCCAATCTCCTTCAATCTTTGAATCGTCTCTTTTGCTTCAAAACGGAGTCGATCTGCGATGGCAATCACTCCAAGGATTTTCTCTTGATCACCGATGAGGATTGTTGTCTTTCCCTGTTCTTCAAGAGAAGAGAGGAGAGGTTGGATCGGTTCAACCGGCATCTTTCGTTCAAGAAAAAGCCTCATCCCGCCAATGAAAAAGTCCCGGCCATTCACCCTTCCTCTTCCTCCGAGGCCAACCAGTGCTTCAAAGTTATCAGTGGGACTAAATGGAATCTCTTCTTCACGGGCCTTTCGCACGATAGCTTCTCCGAGAGGATGTTTAGAACGGGATTCGAGGGATGCAGACAAACCAAGGACCTCATTTCTACTGAGATTTCCAATCGGAATGACATCTGTTACCTGGGGCCTACCGATGGTGAGAGTCCCGGTCTTGTCGAAGGCAATGGCTTTAATGGATGCTGCACTCTCCAAATGGACACCTCCCTTAAAGAGAATGCCATTACGGGCCGCATTTCCGATGGCAGAAACTACAGCAACGGGAATAGAGAGTGCAATGCCACACGAGCAGGAAACAACCAGTACGACCAGCCCTCTGTAAAACCATTGAGACCAGATTCCTCCCAAAAACCAAACCGGAATGACCATCACTCCCAAGGCTAAAGCGAACATGGCTGGCGTATAGATCCTTCCAAAGGTTTCTCCAAAACGCTGAAAACTTGACTTTTTCGCCTGGGCCTCTTCAACCGAGTGAATGATCCGGGCAAGGGTCGTATCTTTAGAGATCTTTGTGACCTCAACCTCCAGCACCCCTCGCTGGTTCATGGTTCCTGCAAAGACCTCCATCCCTTTTTCTTTAACCAACGGGATCGGTTCTCCGGTAATAGGAGCCTCATCCACTGCTGAAGATCCTGAAACAACTCGTCCATCCAATGGAATCCTTTCTCCGGGTTTAATGATGATGATCTCACCCGTTTTTACTTCTTCCACAGGAAGGGTTAAATCTTGACCGTTTCGCCTGACCGTTGCTTCTTTCGGCATAAATTCCAAAAGAGATCTCAAAGCTCCTCTGGCACGATCCACAGCATAAGCCTCGAGGACATCTCCCAAAGAATAGATGAATACCAGAATAGCTGCTTCTTCCCACAACCCCAAAAAGATCGCTCCGATCGCGCCTGAAACCATGAGCGTTCGTATATTCAACGTGAGGGTTTTAAGGGCAGCGATGCCCATTCGAGCCGGGTAATATCCTCCAACAATTACGGCAATGGCATAGAGGATGGTGCTTGGCAGTCCAATTCCTATTTTTTCCAGAATGAATGCCACAAGCGTCAAGATTCCACAGGAAATGAGAGAAAGGATCCTCGGTTCTTTCCACCAGGTTTTGCCTTTTACTCTTTCTCTCTCAAGTCTTGCCTTCATTCCAGTCTCTGCGATAGACTTGATAATCTCCTGGACGGAAAGGAGAGCGGGATCATATTGAACACGAAGTGTTTGAGACATCAGATCGACCCAAAAGGATTCGAGTCCCTTTAGACTCTTCATCTTCTTTCCAATCAAGGACACTTCATCCTCGCAGTCCATCCCTTCGATATGGAGCACTGCTGACTTGGTCTTATCTTCTGCTTCCACCTTATAACCGATTTTTTCAACGACCTGAACGATTGCCTTGCGATTCACATTCGGTCCTTTTCCTGCAATTCTCAATTGAGAAGTTGCAATATTATATTCTGCAGACTCCACACCATCGAGCTTTTTTACCTCCTTCTGGAGGTTTTCGGCACAGTTCAGTCAGTCCACATGGAACTATAATGAATTATGATGAGAGTAATTTTTCCACTCTTCGTTTCCGCCATTATTTTCCATTCTTCCATCTTTGAGGAAAAGTGTGCGTGTCGAAAAAACTGTGTTCTCTGGATTATGGGTAACTATAATAATGGTTTGCCCCTCTTTATTAAGATCCTTAAAAAGATTCATAATCTCCCGTCCTGTTTTTGAATCTAAATTTCCTGTTGGTTCATCGGCTAAGAGAATGGGTGGGCAGTTTACAAGCGCCCTGGCAATAGCTACCCTTTCCTGTTCTCCTCCTGAGAGTTGATCGGGGAGTCTCTTCTCTTTCCCTTTCAATCCAATCTTCTCCAATATCTCTTCAGCCATTCTGAGTTGTTCCTTGTTAGACTTATCTGTGATAGATAGGGGTAGCATCACATTCTCAATTACAGTAAGATATGGGATTAACTGGAATGATTGAAAGATAAAACCTATAAATTCCCTCCGAAAATCTGCCAGTCTCTCCATAGGAAGTTTATAGACCGAAATTTCATCCACAATCAACTCTCCTTTTGTAGGATGATTTAAACCTCCTAAGATGGTAAGGAGTGTAGATTTTCCAGAGCCTGAAGGTCCCATGATGGAAATGAATTCTCCGCGTTCTATATTTAAATCGATATCCATTAGAGCGTTTACAGTCTCCCCAGCGCTTTCGTATATTTTCGATATTTTTTTAGCCTCTATCAGATTCATATTTTTCCCTTTCAATATTTTATGGTCAATAAGGGTTTAATCTTTAAAGTGCTGAGTTAAATTTTTCCATGCTCATTTTCACTTACAATGCCCTCAGTGCTGTCGTAGGATCCATCTTCGAAGCCTTAACCGCCGGATAGGCGCTCGAGAGGATCCCGATCAGAGAAGATAGAAAAACCGCTCCTACAGCCAAGAGAGGATCGATATATATCTTTCCTCCTTTCATACCTGTTAGAATTGGACCGATGAGGTGCGAGACTCCCAGACCCAAACCATATCCAAGAATTCCTGCAATCAATCCCACGATCAAAGCCTCCAAAAAGATGATCCTGACTATGTGAGATTTCCGGAATCCTATTGCACGAAAAATTCCGATCTCTCTTTTTCGCTCATTGACCGAGGCCATCATATTTGTAAAGACGATCAATCCTCCAATCAGAAGAACAATGATGGATATTCCAACAGAAAACTTTTTGAAATGGTCAAGGGCTTCCATCTTTGTCTGAAGGGTTTGTTTGATAGCGGTTACTTTAGCATGAGGCAATTTAGCAGAAATCTGTTTCACGATTTCCTCTATCGGACAGGTATTGCAAAAGGCTGAAACCTCAATCAAGCTTAATGCCCCAGGTTTCTTTATTGCCTCCTGGACAAAACTTAAATCACCCAAGACAAGATAGTCATCCTGAGATCCAGTCTCGTCCAGCACTCCTGAAACCCTGACTATGTTTCCATTAATCTGTAGGGAATCACCAGTGCTTTTGAAGAGTCGGACTGCCGCTTCATTTCCCAGCAATACTTCATCTCGACTTTTAGGCTTAGCCCCATGGATCTTCCACCACTTTTTGAGCCTGAACTCTTCTTCAAAATAAACCCCCATAATAGGGATCTTTTTCCCTTCGATTTCTATCACACCGATCAATTTGGGTGAAACAATATTTATGTTTTCTCGGACTTCGATCTGGCGAATCTTTGGGATATCTGAATCCTTCAAACTCTGACCATCAATAGATATTCCTCCAATATTCATCCCTCCATAAGAAAGAGAAAGATCGTCAGAACGAGGAATGATGATAATATTTGCCCCAAATTCATCCAGTTTCATAGAGATATCCTCGTTCATCATGCGTATTACTGAGATGAGGGTCACAACTGTTGTGATACCAATAGTAAGACCAAGGATAAGAAAAAAGACCTTTGCCTTACGTCTCTTTAGATTGTTTAATGATATGTTTCTAAGGCGCATAAATTCCTCCAAAATTTTTCTTTGTCATTTACACCCTTGGTTTCCATTGGAGAACAACTTTTTCATCAATCACGATATTGCCTTTCTCAATTTTACTCGGAATCACATCTGGAGGGTAGTTTAGACACCCTCCCTGGATTCCTTTTAGTGTCTCTATATTCCATTCTGTATAACATGCATTGCATACAAGTTTGTTCTCATTAATATGGAATCTGGTAGATCGACACGGTTCGCACATGCTGATCGCTGTCACAACTCTTCCAGAAGGGGTTAAATAGGCAAGCAATGGATACTTCACCCCATTGCCTTCATATTCGAAACGGATCAGTCTATTTTTTATCACAATATCAACTGGGATAAAAATATTCCCTTTATCTACCTTTGCTTGAATATCAGTCATTTTTATAGTTTGTCCAGAGTAATCTATTCTTTCACTTATTTTCGGTTGTGCAGGAAGTTTTGGATTTGTTTTACTCTTAGTAGAGAGAATCCAATAGCCTATGCCGATTACCGAGATAACAAGTATAGTTAAAAAGATAGGGATTATAAAAGATTTTTTTCTGCCTCCCAATACCTTTTCTCTCTTATCATTGAACCCATGGTTTAAGAGTTTGAATCCACATTTTTTACAAAAGTTACTTTCATCCTGATTTTTTGTCTGACATTTTGGACATATCTTCATAGAATTTATCCTCCTTTTCATATTTCTTGAACTTCTTTGCCATTATAGGTAAGAGAAAGAACAACTTTCCCATTATCAATTATATCCACTTGAATATGACATCCATAGTTTGTCACTTTAGCTTCTACATCCCTTTTTTGAGTCTTTTTTTCATAATATTCTAATGCCTTGGCCTTCGCTTCCTTTTCCGTCTTTGGATCAAGTGGTGAAGTTACTCCACCTCCACATCCACTTGTACAGCATGATGCCTTTTTAGTTATAAGAGGCCCAAATTCTTCAAAAGTTTCAATTTTGGCATTAGCCTTAACTTTTGAGAACCACAGACCAAAGATTTGATCTGGATTTCCCTGGTCTTCTTCCAATACGGTTTTTTGAATGAATTTTGAGAGGGTCAATTCAGTTCGAAGCTCTTCTTTTAGATCATTTAAGCTTCTTCCTATCATTTTTTTAAGATCGTCATTTGAAAGACGATGAGTTCTTTTTATAGCTTCTATTTGTTCCTCAATCTCTTTTTCAGGGATAGAAGTTAATGTATAGCCTGCTTTTTTTGCCTCTTGAAGGAGAATCTTCTCGGTCACCATCTCATCAAGAATACTTTTCTTTAAACGATTCATATTCCCCTTTCCTGCTTCCCCCATAAAAATATTTTGTCCATAACGGGATTCATAAAATTTCTTTGCTTGATTGGTTCTTTTTAAAAAATCTTTCCGTGTGATGCCTTCTCCATTTACTCTTGCTATGAATTTATTATTAAAAACCTCTATCCCAAAAAATAAGATCGATCCAGTCAGAATAAGCCCTATTATTCCTAATATAAAGTAATGTTTTCTAAAATAGGTTTTTTCTCTCTTCAGAATAGGGCTCCCACAATAAATACAAAATTGGCTTTGTGTTTCATTCTCTTGGCCACAAGAAGAGCATATTGACATATTAATATTTTTTAAACGATCCCCCATGATTTTCTCCTCCAATCCTTAAAATTTTAATTTAATATCACCATACTCTCTCTTAAATAAAAAGATTTGTTTAAAGAGAAATCCTTAATTTTCACTTATGAAAGAGAAGGATGGATGTAAAGAAATTTGGAGAAATTACCACCATTCTATGAGAGAGATGTAGGTGGTCGAAAAATTGATTTAACAACTTCCTGGTCGGAGAGGTTTTGTTCAAAACTCAAAATAAAAGATGTTGTTAATCCTGGCAAGTAACTTTTTGTTTCATCTTGAATATAAAGATTAGTAGGACCTGAATAAGGACATAAAGGACATTTGGGCATATTTGAATTACAATGGTCCATTTCACAAGGTTTTTGAAACGAAATATTAACATTATGGGTAGGCTGGATAACCCAAAATGTTCCATTAAAAAAAGGGACAATGAATAGTATCGATAAAAAAATATTTAAAACAACTTTAGACATTGATTATATATTAACATATTTTTTATATTTGTCAATTAAAAAAATAAAGAATTTTTAAAATTTGTTGATAAATTTAAATAACTATATTTTATGAATATCAAGAAAATTCCCTACAATTTTAATATGTTTTTATTTTTTAAGAAATGTTTAATTTAAAAAAAATTATCTCATAACGCCCTATGCATACCAGCCTTTTGCTGAACCTCACCAGCCTTTCAAGGACTTTTTAGAGTTCTCAATAAAAAATTTTTTTAAATTTGTTATTTATAGGACTGTAGAATAGAAATTGATACTAATTATAGAAGAGGGTTGTTCTTGTTGAAGACGATGAAAAGGTGATTGGGCAAAATCTCGAATAATTATCGAATACCTTGCTGAATATATTATAATTAAAAATTGAATTATGAAACGTAAAAATTTTTTTTAAATTAAAAACAGAAAGAGCAATTAGTGAGGCAACTAAAAATATATTTAAAGAACAAGAAGAAGTTACGTTCGCCTATCTTTACGGATGCTTCACACAAAATTTACCTTTTCATGATATTGATTTAGGGGTATATCTTTTTAGGATTCGGAATGAAGAATCTATATATTGTATAGTTTTACTTTGAGTGATGTCCACAGCAGAAAGTTTCAAATTCCTCTCTAAAACCATCGTAGCCCTTTTATAAAATTAAGTTTTCCTCCCATTTTTATTGTAAGAGCATGTCTCTTACCGATATTCGGTAAGTCACAAGGGCTTACCCTACAAATTTATTAAAACAATTGTTCGTAAATTAAAATTATAAAACCCGCATCTTACACTCCCAAATAAAAAGGACTTTTCAAGAGTTCTTCCGAAAAAAATTCTGTTAGCTAAAATTGAAAAGTGCACTGTTTAAAATTCAAAAGTGCACTCCTTTTAAGTCAGAATTTTTTACTTTTTGGAGGCCAATTAGCTTCCCTTCGCACCAGAATCTGAGTTCAGTTAATTCATCATTAAGGGGGTAGATACGGAGATTAATCTTCTTTCCTGGGTCAGCGTGAACTTTAATTTGGAGGTTATGGATAGAGATTTTTCTATATGGATCTACCACTCTATTCATTCTTAGGCAGAAGATATCTTTTGGTGATTGGAAAGGGGGTCTTACCGTGAATTCTCTGAAGAGGGAGCGTTTCTCTTTTAGGGCCTTCTGGAATCGGATGTAGGGGATTTCTTTTGTAGTGGAATGTATTTGGTGATGGTTGTATCTGTGCAATTCTTGATTCAGTATGATTTGGGCATCTTTAATATCTTTTATATTTTCTCTTACGCATGTTCTGATTAGGTGGTCTTGTAGCCATCCATAGGGTCGTTCCATTTTCCCTTTGGCTTGTGGTGAGAGGGCGTAGACGACTTCCACGTTACAATCCTCAAGGACCTGTTTCCATTGAGGGGTTGATTCATCGGTTAGGAGGTGATGTTTTCTCCAGAGGGAGTCTCTACCTTGGACGAATCGAAAGATTCTATGGGAGTCTACATAGTAGGAGTAGGGGAGTCCATATTTAAGGATTAGGCTTTGGAGGGCTAGGATATGTGTCCAGCTGGTTTCTATCTTCACGAGAGTAGCGTAGAGGATGAGGCGGCTGTGATCATCCAGAGAGGTGATGAGATACCATTTCTGTTTAGCTTCGGGTGCCCAGAGGTGGTAGGAGGTATCGTGTTGGATTAATTCTCCGATATAGGTTGTTAATACTTCTCGGTCGTGGATACTTCTTTTAGGTTTCTTTAAATAGAAGCCATGGTTTTTTGCTCGATGGATAATTGTAGGCAAAGATACTTTCTGTTGGTATTTTTCTTCTAATCTTTGTTTGATATAGCTATAGTTATATGATTTTAGGGGGATTTCTTTATCTTGAATGATTTTCTTCTCTATGGATAATTCTTTGAGGATATTTTTTTCGATCTCTTGGGGTATGTCAAGTTTCACGAAAATTAGTCCACTTTTTTCACGAATTTTAGTCCACCCCCAGTTAGCTATAAAATTATCTAATCTAACTTTCTTTACCATCGTTACTCCT
>Ga0315298_1000528_pt1 | contig 73984 bp, 75 predicted proteins | sample WHS_1_MG_FD_203077 | JGI IMG/M metagenome (GOLD analysis project Ga0315298, IMG submission 203077) | Extremophilic microbial mat communities from Washburn Hot Springs, YNP, Wyoming, USA - WHS_1_MG | ecosystem: Environmental > Aquatic > Thermal springs > Hot (42-90C) | place: USA: Wyoming... | reverse complement strand
GATAGCCCTATGCGGAGTATCCAATAAGCCTTCACTGGAAAACTTTCGATTAATAGGAGAAAAATACTATAGCAAGCGTGAAGAACTGCCAATGCTAACGGCTAGCACACTTCTCGTGCCAGGCTACGTAGACGCGGAAGAAGTGGAAAACATCGCCAAATTCATAAGCAAAATAAACCCGAACATTCCGTACACGCTTTTGGCTTTTTACCCATGCTACGTGATGAATGATTTGCCAACAACAACACGAAAACAAGCCATTGAATGCCAAAAAGCGGCACAAAAACACCTAAAAAACACAAGAATAGGAAACATACACCTACTATCTTAGAGAATGTAACATAATTTTTCATTAATGTGAAATCCTTTATTCTTCGTTGAGTTTGAAAGGAATTTTACTGGGAAGTCAGAATAGTTTAGAATGGATTTCGCCTTTTAATTTTAGTCCTTCACAAAAATTTCTCCGTAATCTACTTAACAAAGATAGTTTTTGGATAGAAAAAAGTTTAAATATTAGTAAACTACTGGTTTATCTGGTTGACGCATATGGGAAAAATTGGAAAATACGATTATCCGGATGTATCTTTAAGTGAATCAATAAAAGATGCCAAAAAAATTTATGATCGATTTAAAGATGAAGCTGTGGATGCCACTCTAATATCCGAGACAATCGGTTATAAAGGAGGTACATTTTTTCAAAGATTATCTTCTTTAAGAAAATATGGGCTGGTGACCAGTAAAGGTAAAGTAGGAATAACCGAGTTGGGCAAAAAGATAACGTATCCTGCTAATAAAGATGAGGAGTTAGAGGCTATAAAAGAAGCTATAGGAAATGTAGAACTGTTTAGGGCTCTTTATGAGAAATTCGATTTGCAGTTACCAAAAGAAAAGTTTTGGGTGAATCTTGTAAGTATAACTGGTGCAGAAGCTCCAGATGCACAAGCTAAAGCTGACGTTATCCGGAAAATTTTTGAAGAATCAGTGGCTCCATTAGCAGTAAAGCCTGAAAAGGCAACGGAAATGCCTCCTTCAAAAATCATAGGTCAGCCGGATTTTGCTGTGTTCGAGACAGACGATTTTGTAATTCAAGTTCGCAAGGACTTGGACTCCATCAGATTCGTTAAAGAGCAATTAATGGAAACAATTAAGCGTTGGTTAGATCATGTTGAATATAAGATAAAAGCTAAATCTGAGGAAAGTTCTGGTGAAAGAAATGCCTAAGAAATTGATGATTTTTATAGATGGTCAAAACTTGTTTTTCGGCTGCAAAGGTTTTGACCAAGATTTTAAGTATGACATTGATAAACTAGTGGAAGTTTTGAAGTCGTTAGAGCCTGATTGTGAATTGGTTGAAGTTTTTTATTATAGTTCAATAAAGCCTCCGGATCCAAATGTAGAAGAAGATAATGAACGTTTTCAAAAGCAGCAGAGATTTTATGAAATGTTGAAATTCAAATATCAAGTTTACATCAAAAGAACGAAAATGAAAGAGATAAAATGTAAATTATGTGGTCGCACCTTCTTTGAGTCTAAAGAGAAAGGAATAGACGTTGCTGTAGCGACAGACTTCTTATTATACGGGCTTGTTGGCGAATATGATGTGGCAATAATAGTAAGCGGTGATTCAGATTTAGCTCCTGTTATCAAAAAATTAAGAGAAAGAAAGCCTTCATTGCGAATTTACATCGCACAGTTCAAGCATATGGTAGGTGTTGAATTAAAGCAAGTTTGCCATAAATTCTTTCAGTTAGATGACATAGCTAGGACCTTTGAAATGGCAGAAAAGTAGTTGTTATAGGTAGGTGACATAACAGAATTAACTGTTATATCACCTACCGAATTGTTATTCAACAATTGAATGAATAACAACTGTCTTATAAATTTTATGAAGAATTAAAAATCAATTTTCGTAAAAATTAGACAAGTAATATTAAATATTTCATGCTGTCCAGTGTGGTGTTTTCTTTTTCATTATGCTTATGTATTCATTAAGCGCTTCTTGTTCTTCCACTGTCAGCTTATCCATAAACGTTGTTTGCAAAGCTTTCGCGTGTTGTTCTGGCACCTTCGCGTACAATATGTCTTTTTCGAATATGTGTCTTCCAACCATGGGTTTGTCCAGGCTTATTGCGACTTGCATTCCCTTCGTGGCTTCTGATAGGGCTTGTCCCTTCTCTTGGATTTGCAGTATTTCGCCGACTTCCTCGCCATCCTCAGCCCTTACAAGCGCCAGTTTCGGCTTTATCTTTCCCGCTAGTACTTCGACGCCCACTATTGCTGGTTTGGCTCTTCTGAAAACGTAGCCTTCCAGAATGCGAATCTTCGCTGGCTTAACCATATTTGCAAATTCTTGCTCAATCTTTGCTTCACTTTGCGCCTTAAGCCAAGACAAGTAATTATCTATCAAATGATAAATTATACGCTCTTGAAAAATCTGGACGCCTTTATTTTTTGCTTCTTCTTCAGCGTCTGGCAAAACCTTAACGTTGAAGGCTAAAATAGCCCCGTAAAATGGCTGATGTTCCTTGACGATTGATGCCTCTGTGACTTCACGTTTTGAAACATCTCCAACATCCGCCAATCTTATAGGCACATTGTTACGCTTCAAATGCTCGGCAATAGCCTCCAAAGAACCAAGCGTATCCGCCTTCAAAATCACACCATCCACGTCGGTGGCAATTCTTATACGCTCAATCTCCTCAGAAACAGCCCTAACATAATCGTCAACGCTTTCGCCAGCACCAACAGCATATAAAGGCGCACCCGCCAATGCGCCCTCTAAATCAGGCGCAACAATCTTGACACCAGCAGCGGCAGAAACAGAATCAACCGAAGAAAAACGGTCACGCGGATCCCTAATCTCATCCAAAGGCTTTGGCACCAAAATTGCCCTAATCCGAGTCACGATAGGCTTTTCCTTACCACCAACAACAATCAAATCATCTCTGCGCAAAGTGCCATCATAAATAATCGTGTTAAGAGTCAAACCTAGACCAGGTTCCTCTTTAACCTCCAAAACCGTGCCTTTAGCTGGGCCCTCAGTTGTTTGCAAGCGCTTCTTCAAGTACTGCTGCGTCAAACCCACAAGAACCATTAGAAGTTCGGTTATGCCCTCACCAGTCTTAGCGCTTGTAGGCACAATAGCCACGGTCTTCGTGAAATCCTTTATGCGGTCAAAACGGTCCGACCTAAAGCCCAAACGCGAAAAAACCCCAATAATGTCGTAAAGCCTATTATCCAAATCCTCACGCACATAAGGGTCCTGCATCTGATAAGCCTTCATGAAAGGCATGTCTGGAAGCGACTTCCACCCTGGAATACGGTCAATCTTGTTAGCAGCAACAAGAAAAGGCGTCTTACGCGCCTTCAAAATCTCAAGACACTCGTAAGTCTGCGCCTCAAAACCACGCAAAACATCAATAACGAGAATGGCGATGTCGGCTACGCTTCCACCACGCTTACGCAAATTCGTAAAAGCTTCATGCCCAGGCGTGTCAATAACAAGTAGCCCAGGAATCTCAATTTCACCCTTAACCATCGACAACAAAGGACCGACAAGCTGCTTAAGCGTGTCAACTGGAAAGAAACTAGCGCCAATATGCTGCGTTATTCCGCCAACTTCCCTAGCCTGAACGCTTGTCTTGCGAATCTTATCTAAAAGCAAAGTCTTTCCAGTATCCACGTGACCGAGAACGCAAACAATTGGCTGACGAATAGACATGGCAAACACTCCATTCGCATGATGCTCTTCAAAAATAATGCAGCAATACCCTAATAAACACTTTTAAGCACATGCGCTCCACTAGACTTTTGGTGAAAAGTTTGCCATACTGCTCAAAATGTGGAGCGAAACTGAAAGATGAAGACAAATTCTGCTATGCCTGCGGCGCCCCAGTCGCCAAAATTACAAGAGAAGAATTCTCTGTTTCCGCAGACGACCTAATCGAAAGAGTCAAGCAACTCTTACATGAAGGAAACATCACAAGAATAATAGTTAAAGACGAGAAGGGAAACGTGCTTTTGGAGATACCCGCAACAGTTGGCGTTATTGGCGCTGTTTTGGCTCCTTGGCTTGCAGCCCTAGGCGTAATAGCGGCACTAGTCACGAAATGTAAAATTGTCGTGGAGAAAAGGGAATAGCCGCTTAACGCTTAAAGCCTTACTCTGTCTTGGCAGTCATCAAAAACAGTCCCAAGGCAAGTATGAATGCTGATAAGAAACCGAAAAGCCACGTGTAACCTCCTAAATTTGATATGCTCGTGAACGTGTAATAGCTTGTGAGCGCACCCACAATAAGCAATAGCACTCCGAAAAACTTTTCAGCCAATTTTAAGCCGAAACCGCCGCCTTCTTCACTCATAGCAGACCACCATTTCGCCAAATGTTTTACATCATAAACGTGAACGGTTATTTTAAATTTCCCTTTTCGCCTATCGTGTCTCTTCAAGTTTCGCCGGCAAATACTCGTCAACGATGTATGTTAAGCCGTATCTGCTGAAAGCCTCCTGCTCCGCCTTCCTCTTAATCTTCATGAAAGTTTTGATTTCCCTCTGCCACAGCGGGTCCTTATAGCGTGGGTCCCTCTGCAACTCGTAAAGCCTCTTCATGTCCACGTCATCCAACGGGTCTGTTGGCAACTTGTAATTAACAATGTCAGTCGCCCATACTCCGCTCCACTTGGCGTCCGGCGTGTTCAACTCGCGTAAGTGCGCGGCGTTTGCAGAACCAGAAATTATGACCATTGCAATGTGCATTCCCCATGGGTCGCCGTCCGTGAAAATGTAGACTGGAAGCTTGAGCTCGTTGTTTAATCGCCTAATGAAATGCCTTGTAGCCCTCGGCGCCTGACCAGCAGTCAAAACAAGTATGGCGTTAAACTTCTTGTGCACGTTCTCCTCTATGAAACGCGTGAACAAACCGCCTTTCTCTATGGCAATAACCTTGTCTGCCGTTGTTTTAACAAATTCGGCTGAAGTCAAGGCTGGTCCAATTAGAACACCGTCTGGATGCGATGTTAAGTTTAGGGTTCTTCCCTCATAGCCTGGCACAGTGTATTCTATTGTTAGGTCTCCGAAAACTGCTGAGCGCTCTTCTGGGAAAATGTTGAAGTCTTCCCTTGAAAATCCTAGGACTGTTTCTAGGTCGGTTATTATGTTGTTTGACTCCTGCTGGTCTGTGAACGTCATTTCGTAGGCTTGTGCGGAATAGTAAACGTCCCTCAAGGTTGAGGTTTTCCTCTGTGACGTTAGCTCGCGTGAGAAGGCTGCCGCCCAGACCAACTGCGTGAATGGTTTTATGTGGCGGATGTTGCGTGTGCTTCTTCGTATGCGCCTATCGCCCAAAACGAACTGCCTCAAATTCGGGTCATAATAAATGTTTTCTATTGAGCGGCTCGGCATATCCACCGTTGGAAAATGTCCACTATCCATCTGATTGTATATTCTTAAACCAAAATTCTGCAAGCTTGTCAAAACTTCTTTTCTCTTCTCCATTATGCTGCTCTTAAACTTCTTCTGCTCCAAACTTTTCCACACTCCTTAAAAGCTTTTCAATGTCTGGGAGCCTATCCTTACCAGCCAACTTGGCTGAAAACTGGGCTATTTTTGGAAGGTATTTGCTGAAGACTCCCAAGCGTTTCTTCTGCCTATCCACATGCTCCCGCTTTGTTAGGAAATGCTGAAGCTGACGGGCAACCTCGCGCAGTCCGTTTGCAACTTCCCTCCGCACTTCTGGTCGGTCGGCGATAAACTCTTTCCCAACAGTCTTGTATGGCACTTTTGTGCTGCATATGTGCACAAGTATGGCGATTGGCATGTCAGGTGTAACCTTGTATCTGCGCCAGTTCATGGCGTTAATCACTTTGACTGAAACGTCGCTTGCCTCGTCGTAAAGCAGTGGAATGCGGTTTGCGAAACGGTAAATTATGAAGTTTCCCTTCTTTGGGATTTCTCCGCCATAAGCGATGCCAACCTCAACTATGAATGGATGTCCAGCATATGTTGCTGGCTTACGCTGGTGCACAGCCACAAACTCGGGTTTCAGCTCCTTCAATATTCCCATTTTCAACAGTTCTTCGCCCAATGGTGAAAGGCAACTTGCATCTGGCGGGAGGAAATCCTTAAACTTCTTGAGCATCTGCATTAGCCTAACTATTTCTTCGTGCGAAAGTTTCTTTGGGTTCTTGGATGGGCTTATATTGCTGAACTCAAGAAACTTTTGCGCGGTTATTTCTCCAACCCTGTGGAAATGGTTTTTCAAAAAGTCAAGCATGTTCTTGTGAGGCGTAACATGTATGAGTCTTTGAAGAAGCTCCACGTCAACGCCATATGGGTGTGGCAATGTTTCTTTTGGGGGTTCAGGCATTTCCTTTGTAACTCTTGTGAACTTGTACAGTCTTCCCTTCGGGTCTACGAAGGTTAGGTTCGCATATGGATTAACAAGTGCTGTCTGTTTGAAATAATCCAAAATTTTGGGCATAGCCCTCAAGTAGTCGCCTTCGAGGCAAAATTCGACTATTGTGCCCCGCCATCCTTCTTTGTTCAAAAACACTTTCCTATCGACTATTATGGGGCGGTTACGTTGAATGTCAATCATGAGCTTATACATATAAATTCTGGACATGCCAGTGCTTGATACTATGCAGGCTGGCTGGTGCGTGGTAATCTGTCCATACAGTATTGCCATTTTTCCGCCTAAGCCGAATGTTCCTCTCTGCTGTTTCAGCTTGTATTTTGAGCCGAAAAGCACTTGTCCAAAGGCTGATGGTATGTGCCTCGGCGGAACACCAGTGCCGTTGTCTTCCACTCGTAATTTGTAGATTTGGGTTTCTTTGCTTGCTTCGCCTTCAAAAGAGAGTCGCACATAAATGTCTGGTGGCACTTTTATGCTCTCGGCAGCGTCAAGCGAGTTTTCGACGAGTTCTCTTATTGCTGCGAATATGGCTCTTGACGGGTTTGTGAAGCCCGCTATGTCTCTGTTTCGATAGAAGAAGTCTGAAGCGCTGATTTCTTCGAAGGTTACTTGAGCCACGTTGAGCTTCACCAACGCGTTTCTATTGCTTTTCTAGGATAATGTTTTGCCCACACTTTAATTTAACTACGCGCAAATGGCGTTTCTCACCTATCTTCTAAAGGGAGAAGGCAGCAAATCCTCGAGGGTCTTTACTTTAACAGTTTCAAACAAGACTTCTCCGTTTTCCACTTTTGCTGTAACAATTTTAATTTTGGATTTTTCGGCAAAATCTGAAATGTACTGTAAACAAGCGCCACATGGCTTTGGGTCTTCGCTGTTTTCTTTTTCCATAACTAGTGCCACCGCCTTAATCCTTCTGTTTCCATGAAGGACAGCGTGGTTGACGGCGCATCTTTCAGCGCATATGCCAAGCCCGGAAATCCAACTCTCAACATTGCATCCATCATAAATTTTGTCGTCTTCGCCAATCACGGCGGCGCCAACCCTAAAACCCCAAAGTACATACGCGTTGTAAAGCGCTTTTGCAGCAGCCTCTAAAAGCATTTTTTCCTCTTTTCTAACATTAGCCATGAAATCATCACTCCTTTTCCAATGAACGAATGTAATAGTATTCTCCAATCTCCTTTTGAAACTTGTCAAGCTTTGAACCTTCCTTATTAACCCTAGGTCTCTTAGTCAATGGGTCTCTTCGAAAAGTGACGCCCATTTCTTTCAAGAACATGTTCATTCCATCCCTTAGGGTTGTCGGCGAGTTTGCAAAGCCTTTGACTCCTGGTTCTCCAGTGAAAACCATGAGGCGGTCTGCGATGAAGTCTTGAGCCACTACATCGTGTTCGACTACGAAGGCTGTTGCGTTGTAGTTTTCAATGACTCTTCGGACAGCCCTAGCCATGTTCAGCCTTTCTTCAACATCCAAGTATGCGCTTGGCTCGTCGAGAAGATAAAGCTCCGCTTGCCTTGACAGGCATGTGGCGATGGCTACTTTCTGCAGTTCGCCACCGCTTAGTTCGTTGACTTTTCTGTCGAAGAGAAAATCCAGTTTTAAGGGGTTAATTATTTCTGTTCTGTACCAGCTTGAGGTGAAGTTCTCCTTTGCTACGCTCATTAGCAGTTCAAGAACTGTTCCCTCGTACTCGGCGGATATGTACTGTGGTTTGTAGCTTACTTTAAGCTCGCCCAATTTTTTGCCATCATCCGCCTCTTCGACTCCAGCAAGAATCTTGACGAATGTTGTCTTGCCTATGCCGTTAGGTCCCAGAATTCCGACTATTTCTCCGCGTTTCGCTTCGCCAGCGTTGGCGACAAGCTTAAACCCCTGGTAAGTTTTTTCGATTTTATCCCATTTCAGCATTGTTTCGCCAGCGCCAAAACTTACAGTCGGCGGCTTCTCATGGAAAATTATCGACTCTTTTCTGAAGCGAACATTCTCGTCTGGAATATAACCCTGCAAGTAAATGTTTATGCCCACCCTCACGCCGTGGACGTTTGAGACCACTCCATAAACACCCGGTTCTCCGTAAAAGATGCATATTTGGTCTGAAAGGTAATCTATTACGGCGAGGTCGTGTTCCGCAACAATTATCGTTTTCCCATCATCTTTTAGGCTTCTTATGGCTTTTGCAACTTCAAGCCTCTGCTTCACATCCAAGTAGCTTGAGGGTTCGTCAAAAAGGTAAACGTCTGCCTCTCGACAGATTGCTGCGGCAACCGCAACCCGCTGGAGTTCGCCTCCGCTTAAAACTTCAAGTTGACGGTTCCAAAGCGGTTTAAGCTCAAGCTGTTCAGCTAATTTTGCCATCCTCCCCCTTTCATCCACCTTTTCTAGGAGTTCTCCAACGTTGCCAGAAACAGCCTTCGGAATTTTATCCACATACTGCGGCTTATGCACAACCTTAAGCTTTCCATCAGCCATCTTCGCAAAATAATCTTGAAGTGTTGAACCCCTAAAATGCTTGATTATTTCCTCCCAACTCGGCGATTCCGCATATCTCCCAAGGTTTAGCTTCACCTCGCCAGAAAGAATTTTTAGAGTCGTTGTCTTGCCGATTCCGTTCTGTCCAAGCAGTCCCAAAACCACGCCCTCAGAAGGTGTTGGCAGCCTGTAAAGTTTGAATGTGTTTTCTCCGAAGCGGTGGCTGCAATCCTTCTCTAACTCGTCTGGAAGGTTAACTATTGATATAGCCTTAAATGGACATTTTTTTACGCATATTCCGCATCCAGTGCAGAGCGACTCCACAATCACTGGCTTTTCGTTTTCGAATTTTATGGCTTCTATGCGGCTTCTAACAATTGGGCAGAAGCGATGGCATAGTCTACCGCAACGTTTTGGCTTACATTTGTCTGCATCTAACACTGCTACTCGCGTCATTGTAGACTCGAAATTGAAGGAAACCACTTGTTGGTTATAAATATGTGCCCCAAAAACAGCCAAAATCAAAATGAAGTTTAATTAAAGAAAAAGCAAAACTGTTTGAAACTGTAAGCTTAAAAGCTTACCATTCTTCCTCTTCCCACTCTTCCTCTTCTTCCCACTCTTCTTCTTCCCAGTCTTCCTCTTCCTCGCGCATTCCCTTTTCACCTCCCAAACTTTTGTCGGTGCGTAGTGAAGCACCACAACAACATTTTAAGCATTTTTCTTCGGCAACTGTCGATAAACGCATCGTCAAAAAAGAGTTTTCACATGCAGCCTACAAACTTTCTTTAACTATTTTCGCAGTTAGCGAAGCCACGGGCTCACGAGTTTCCATAGTGGCATAAGCCCAACATAGATTCGGAGAATTATGCGCAGCGCCAAACCTGCCGTGAGCGTCAACAGCAATTAAACCCATATGATTGTAAACGCCAGTTATCCTCGTATTGACAAGTTTTATGGCAGTTTCAACAGCCTCCTGCGCAGTCTTGCCACTCTCAATGTAGTTGCATACGGTTTTCGCAAGAACAAGCCTTATCGCTACTTCACCTACACCAGTAGCTGAACAAGCTCCGGAACGGTTGTCCGCGTACGTGCCACATCCAATTGAAGGCGAGTCCCCAATCCTTCCAGGAAGCTTAAGTGGAAAGCCTCCAGTTGAGGTTGCGGCTGCAACGTTGCCGTTCTTGTCTAGGGCTACAGCTCCAACGGTTTCAAGTTTAAACATTTCTGGAAAACTCTTTACAAGCTCATGGAGCTTTGGCAACTCGTATTTTCCTTCAAGCAAAGTTTTCTTGTACGCCTCATAATATTTCAGTCTAAGCTCCGTTAACGGGTTTCTCCTTTCAAGATTGTAGGCTTTCGCAAGCATTTCAGCGCCTTTGCCGACAACAAAAACGTGGTCTGTTTTCTCCATAACTATCCTTGCCAAGCGAACAGGGTTCCTAACGTCCCTCAAAAGTCCAGCGGCACCAGCGCCCAGTGTTTTTCCATCCATGACAGAAGCTTCCATCTCAATTTCTCGTTCAATGTTCAAGCTTGAACCGTAACCAGCATTGAATGAACCGTCATCCTCCAAAACAGCAACAGCCTCAACCACGCTGTCAACAGCGCTCCCGCCATCATCCAAAATGTCAAAACCAGTTTTAGCTGCACGCTTAACGCCTTCAAGTCCAGACTGGCTGCGTTCAGGATGCCAAGTTCCAGCGCCACCATGAACAACAATTACGGGTTTGGATGCTTTCAATGCGCGTCCATCCTCCCTTCACTTTTTAGAACAAGTGCAATTGCGTCCCACAGATTTAAGGTTAACGTCTAACAAATTCAAAACAGATAAATCTCTGCAACGAACATTTATCTTTTGGGATGATGTGAGGCGACGGCTAAGAGCCACAAGCTGTGAAAAGGCCACTAACCTGCACTGACCCCTTTTAAACAGCGAAAATCATAATAAAACTGTGTTTTGACTTATATTTGAGGCGGTTTTATGATTCGGGACTTTAACCTTTTGGTCACGACTTCAAGAGGCAATGAGGATGAGTGTTGTTCTGAACTTTGGTATCTTCTCGGCGAAATAGGTGATTCTGCGCCGATTATTGATAAAACTGGTGTTGCTGGTTTGGTTGCAGTAAAAACCATTTTAAATCCGTTTGAGGCTGTGGAAAAGCTGCGCAAAATATTGCGTGAACGCCCATACGAGTTTCGTTACACGCTTAGGGTTATTCCAATTGAAAAGGTTGTCCGCACAGACCTCGGCGAAATCCAAAGGACAGCCACAGAGTTAAGCTCAAAAATAAGCGAGAACGAAACTTTCCGCGTTACCGTGGAAAAGCGTTTTACAGAAACTTCAACGCGAGACATTATTGAAGCAGCTGCGGCTAACATTGAACGGAAAGTGGACTTGAACAAGCCTGACAAAATACTTTTGGTTGAAGTTGTTGGAGGCTTGACTGGAATATCTGTAATAAAGCCAGATGACATTTTAGCCGTCATCAAAGAGAAGGTTTTATAAAAAAGCTAAACTTGTGTTGCCAAAAGCGCCATGCGCTCTATCACAATGTCCGATAAAGCCATCTTCAAATCATCCTTCTCCATAACTGCTTGAAGCTCTAGGTCTGAAATTTCAAAGATTTTTCGGATGTCCTCGATTTTTTCTTTCGTTAACGCGAGAACTTTGTCGTCTCTTTTTGCTTTGGCAAAGCGTATAACCATGTTTAATGCAGACTTTAATGTTTCTGGTTTTTCGTCTATAATTGCCAGCGCTACTTCAGTTGTTTTAGGTTTAATTCCAAGAGTTTCCAACGCCTTTTTTATTTGGCGTTGCGCTGAAGCGTACAACAATGTTTCCATAGCCAAGCTTTTAGAAATGTTCCGCTTGTTTTTGAAGGCTGTTAAGGCATTTAAAACTGCAAAGTAAATGTGCTGCCAACCAGCAACAAAATGAGCATCAAAAAACTGAATTTCCACGCCGAGGCTTTCTCTGCTGAATCTTTTTAGAAACTTTTCTGCATCCTTAATCTTTATGTCTTTCAAACCAGCAATCAAGACGTATTTTCCGAATTCTTCTATGCTTTTTAACATTTTTCTTCCCTAAGCGCTTCCTTCAAAAACTTTTTGACAAGGCGCTTCGGCGCTCCCGCCGCGATAAGCTTTGCAACTTCGCCTTCTATAGGCTTTCCCGTTTCCTTGCATTTCTTGACAATCTTATTGACTGTCTCCTTTGTTTCCCATGGAAAGACAACCCAGCGCCGCGTTTCCCTCTCATAATAGTCTGGTTTCACTATGCTCCAAGGCTTATAATACACCGTGGCAATCTTAACATCCACCGCGCCACTCGCCATCAAATGTTCCTTAACAGCCTTCAAACTTTTACCCGTATCCGCAATTTCATCAACAACAAGCACCCTTTTTCCCGCCACATCCACGGAAACGGGCTGCGTCAAAACAGGCTCACCCTTCGTTTCAGCCACACCCAAATAGAACTCTGCTCTTACGTTTGCGATGTTTGGATTATCCAGCAAGTCTGATAGAACTCTGGCTGGCGGCCAACCCCCACGCGATACCCCCACAATTACGTCTGGCTTGAACCCGTCTTTTCTTATTTTTTCTGCCAAGTTTAGTAGCATTTTGTATACTAGATTCCATGTTGGAACTTCAAATTCCAAGTTCAAGCCATTTTTCTCCTAAGCATTTTAGTCTGTTCTGTTTGAGAAAATTTCAAAAATAAAAAATTTGGGATTTAAAAGTCTAGTTTATGATTGTGCTTGTGCTTTTGGTTTTCTCCACGCGTAAACGATTGCTGCAATGCCAAAGAACATGAAGCCCAAACCGAAGATTGCAAGCGCCACGGCGTTTATGACCATGGCTTGTGCAAGCGCGTTTGCTTCAATCACTCTTGCTGTGGCATTTGCGTTTATTGCGTTTGCTTCTGCTTGAAGTGCGTCAGCCTCAGCCTTATCTTTGTTCAATTTGTTTTGGTCGTATTCCGCTTTGATGCCTATGTAAACTGTCCATGCTTGATTTATCAAGTTTATTGCCGTTTGATAGTGCTGTAATGAGGCGTTAAACTCGCCCTGCGTGTAATAGTATTGTGCTGTGTTTGACTCTGTTTCTGCTTGAATATAAAGGCTGTAGGATTCAGCATAATCGTCAACATAAGTGCTTACAGTGCTCTTTAGGAGTGAGTATTCCCATGAAGCTTGCGCAGCGTTATACTGTTGCTGCGTGAGAATCGCGAATCGGTCACCATCATATGTCCACGAGCCTTTTACGGTTGCCGGCGTACCCCCGCTTACAGTCGTGTACTCATATTCTATGTAGATTCGGTATCTGTGAGTGAAGAGGTTCGAAGCAGTTGTCGTCGACTCTGTTGTGCCGTTAATGGTGAACAAGTATTCGTCATTGTATTTGATTAAAACGTTTGTTGTTGTGTTGTAGAATTTGTTCCAGTCAAACCAAACGGCAATGTTTTTAACGGTTATGTCCATCGGATGCCCAGTTGTGTTAGTTACGGTGTTCCTAACCCAAACGTTAAATATCCATGTTGTGTTTTCAATGTATGCTATGTCGACGCTACCCAGAAATGCGTCGGACCTGTTTTTCCACACTGGTTTTATCCATGTTGGGGAGCCAACTATGCCTGCGCTTGCTGGCGCAACAAAGGAAATGCACAATATCATTGCCAGTGAGATTACTATTGCCACATATGATTTTTTCATTAAATCACCTTAGAACGTAAGTTTCTTATAATAGGCGATATATAATTTTCGGGACACATGAAGACGTTAGTCTTAAAAGTATAGAGGAAAATGTTTTCTTTCTCCGAAATACACTTATCATATCCTCCACATCTGTAGCGTTTACGATTAGGAGGAGAGTTTAGAAATGGTTTGCGTAATAGAATGCGTGCCGAACTTCAGCACATCTGACACAAAAGTTGTTGAGTCGATAATCAATGAAGTTAGGAATACCAGCAACGCCTTTCTTTTGGACTACACGTTTGACGACTATTATAATCGGCTTGTGGTCTCTTTTGTCGGCGACAAAAAATCTGTGCTTGAAGCCGCCCTAAAAGCCTCTTTTAAGGCAATAGAGCTTATTGACATGCGTGAGCATAAGGGACAGCATCCGCGAATAGGAGCTGTGGACGTTGTTCCATTCATACCAATAAGAAACGCCACAATGGAAGAGTGTGTCCAACTCGCAAAGGAATTCGGCGAAACACTAGCCAACAAATGTAATGTACCCGTTTACCTTTATGGCGAAGCTGCAACAAGCCCAGAAAGAAAGGATTTAGATTGGATTCGCGAAGGCGAATATGAAAGACTTGCCGAAATGATCGTCAAACCCGAGCGGAAACCAGATTTTGGTCCAGCAGCGCCCCATCCAACGGCTGGCGCTACGATTACTGGTGCGAGGAAGGTTATGGCTGGGTTTAACGTTAACATTGGCACTTCAGATTTAAGCGTCGCAAAAAAAATTGCTAAGGCTTTACACGCGAAAAAAGGAGGTTTTTCAACCGTTAAGGCTATGGCCGCCTACATCCCAGAAAAAAACATTACGCAGATTGGGATGAGCATATCCGATTTTGAGAAAACTCCTCTTTACCGCGTTTTTGAAATGATTAAGATTGAATGTGAACGCTATAATGTCCCTATAGTAGGGGCAGAATTTTGCGGCATGGCGCCTTTGAAGGCGATTATTGATGTCGCCGCGTACTACTTGAAAATTGACAATTTGTCCGAAGATAGAGTTTTAGAGATGGCTGTTTACAAAGCTATGGAGAAAGGCGGTGCCTTTGAGTAAGAGCATCAAAACCCGAGCAAGAGAAAAAGTTGATTTGCTAATAGTGAACGCCAACGAGCTTGTTACACTTGCTGGAGGAAACGAAAAGCCCCGCGTTGGCAAGCAAATGCGCGATTTAGGAATAATCCATAATGGAGGCTTGGCAATCAAAGAAGGCAGAATAGCAGCTGTGGGTAAAACCTCAGAAATAACAAAAGCCTTTAGGGCTGAAACAATAATAAGCGCGGATGGAAAAACTGTTTTGCCAGGCTTTGTTGACCCTCATACACATCTTGTTTTTGCTGGGTCAAGAGAAGATGAATTTCAGATGCGTGTTGAAGGCGCCTATTACATGGAGATTCTAAGCGCTGGCGGAGGAATATTAAAAACTGTTAGGGAAACCCGAAGGGCTAGTGTTGACAAAATTGTCGATTTCGGATTAAAGACGCTTGACATCATGTTGGAATATGGGACAACAACTGTGGAAGCGAAAAGCGGTTATGGATTAACGACAAAGGATGAACTGAAACTTTTGGAAGCCATAAACCGTCTCGAGCAACTGCATTCCGTTGATGTTGTGTCTACTTTCATGGGCGCGCATGCAATCCCAACCGAATATAAAAGTGCTCCATTAGATTACGTTAACATCGTTGCCGAGGAAATGATTCCCGCCGTAGCGGAGAAAAGGCTTGCTGAATTTTGTGATGTCTTCTGTGAGAAAGGCGTTTTCACGTTAGAGCAGAGCAAACGCATTTTACTAACGGGAAAAAGTTACGGGTTAACTCCTAAAATTCACGCTGACGAAATGAGCATGTGCGGCGGCACGGAACTCGCGGCAGAGGTTGAAGCAGTTTCCGCTGAGCATCTGCTTTTTGCGTCTGACGAGGGTATTAAAGCAATGGCGAATAAAGGTGTAATTGCAGTTCTTCTGCCCGCAGCATCTTTCAGCTTGATGAGTGTAAGACATGCTGACGCGAGAAAAATGATTGAAAGTGGAGTTCCAGTTGCTCTTGGGACAGACTTTAACCCAAGCTGCTGGATAGAAAACATGCAGCTAGTAGTAGCCTTCGCATGTTATTTCTTGAGGTTAACTCCAGCAGAAGCCATAACCGCAGCCACAATTAACGCGGCGCATGCCATTAAGAGGGCTCATGAGGTTGGCAGTTTAGAGGTGGGTAAAAAGGCTGATGTTGTTGTTTTGGATGTGCCCAACCACAAGTTTCTCGGTTACCGTTTTGGGGCGAATCTTGTTGACAAAGTCATTAAAAATGGCAGACTAGTTGTTGACAGAGAAAAAAGCGCGGAACTCGTGCTCCCAAGCGAAACCGAATAAGGCAGTGCGCTCTTTTACTTTTTCCATGCTTTTTTGCCAAACGTGAATATCAACCATATTATGACGCCATAGATTATTCCGTTAAAAATTGCTGACAGCAACGTTTTAACTGCCAATCCATTCCACTCTAATGTGGGATCTATCCCCATAGAATCGCGTATCATGCCACCTGGCGGTAGGTCAGCGTAAGCAAAGGTTGCAGTTAGGAATATTAGGAAAGCTATCACGAAGACTATTGCTCCTTCACCTTTCATTCAGTTTTCTCCTTGTTAACCCAGCGTATGCTGATTCCCCTCTTAATAAGCCTGGTGGTGTAGTAAAAATTATAATGGACGTTTATATTCTGGTGCATGGTGGAGACAGAAATGTTGAAAATCAAAAAACCCGTTAAATGTTTGACTGGTTCTGAGCTTCATTGCAAGAACTGGCAGATTGAAGGAATTCTACGCATGCTTTTTAACGTTGTTGACCCTGAAGTGGCGAAAGACCCTGAAAAGCTTATTGTTTATGGTGGAACTGGTAGGGCGGCGCGGAACTGGGAGTGCTTCGAAAAAATTGTTGAAACCTTAACAGAACTTGAACCAGACGAAACCATGCTTATCCAAAGCGGCAAGCCAGTTGCCGTCTTCAAAACTCACAAGTGGGCTCCAAGAGCGTTAATTGTTAACGCGATGCTTGTGCCGAAATGGGCGACTTGGGACTACTTCTACGAGCTTGAACAGAAAGGCTTAATCATGTTTGGACAGATGACTGCGGGCTCTTGGGCATACATTGGAACACAAGGCATACTTCAAGGCACTTATGAAACGCTTGCCGCCGTTGCAAAAGAACATTTTGGTGGTTCTTTAAAGGGCAGGCTTGTTTTAACCGCTGGTTTAGGCGAGATGGGCGGCGCCCAACCATTAGCTGTCACAATGAATGAAGGCGTCGCTTTAGTTGTTGAAATCGATAAGAGGGCAATTGACAGAAGGCTTAGGCATGGCTATTTAGAAATGTGGACAGACGACTTGGACGAGGCAGTCAAACTGGCTTTAGAAGCAAAAAGAGGAGGTTTTCCAAGAAGTATAGGTTTGCTCGGCAACGCTGCTGAAGTGCATCCAGAACTACTGCGAAAAGGCGTAATACCAGACGTTTTAACAGACCAAACATCCGCCCACGACCCGTTAAACGGCTATTACCCAGCAGGATTATCAAAAGAGGAGGCAGACGAACTTAGGAAGAATAACCCACAAGAATACTTGCGCCGCTCAAGCGAAAGCATGCGCCTACAAGTCGAAACAATGGTCAAAATGATGGAGAAAGGTGCCATAACATTCGAATACGGCAACAACCTACGCCAACAAGCATACAACGCTGGCTTCAAAAACGCCTTTGCATACCCAGGCTTTGTCCAACGCTATATTCGACCGATGTTCTGCGAGGGTAAAGGGCCATTCCGTTGGACATCGCTTGTCGGCAGCGCCGAAGACATTTACGCGCTTGACGACGTTATTTTGAAGGATTTTGCCTACAACAAAGAGTTGTGCAGGTGGATAAGAAAAGCCAAAGAACAAGTCAAATTTCAAGGCTTGCCCGCGAGGGTTTGCTGGCTTGGTTTTGGCGAGAGAGCTCGCTTCGGCAAAATAATGAATGATATGGTTGCAAGCGGCAAAATAAGCGGTCCAGTTTGGATTGGACGCGACCACCTAGACGGCGGAAGCGTAGCATCACCAAACCGAGAAACAGAAGGCATGATGGACGGAAGCGACGCAATAGCAGACTGGCCAATACTCAACGCTTTAATTAACGCTGTAGGCGGCGCTACATGGGTTAGCGTTCACCATGGTGGAGGCGTGGGCATAGGTTACAGCATACATGCAGGCATGTGCTTGGTGGCTGACGGCACGAAAGAAGCGGAAAAGCGCATAATAACAGTCTTAACAACAGACCCTGGAACAGCAATTGTGCGTCACGCAGATGCTGGATATGAAAAGGCCAAGAAAATAGCAAAAGAAAAAGGCATCAAAATGCCAATGTTAAAGTAACCTTACAGTTTTTGTAAGCAAAATTACAATCGCAACAATCACCGTCCAGAAAACAAAGTCAACAAAAAACTCAAGGTAAAAGAATTTTTCGCCAGCAAATACGTCGCTTATTCGCCAAATCATTGGAAATCCATAATACTTGTTTTCTGGGATTACCACGCCACTCGGCGTGTTTTCAATGAAACCTGTTAGTGCTGTTATGCAAGCGCCGATGATTATGGTTAGGATTAAAATTCGCCAACTAACCTTCAAGTACTCTTCACTTTAACAAGTGTGAAAGCCGTAAAGCCGTATAAAACTTTTTAGTGAAAAGTGAAATTGTGAAGCGCTTTGTAACAGAAAAATTGTGGAAAAGATGGGATATGCGAGTTTAGTCTTCGCCGAATTCTGAAGATTCTTTGGACGGCTTCTTTCCTTCCTTCTCTTTCTCCATGCCCTTGGCTGCGATTAGGTCGTCAATCTTTAGTATCATGTTCGCGGCTTCTGTTGCTGACTTGATGACTTGCTGCTTAACCCTTAATGGTTCGATGACGTTTAGCTCCAGCATGTCTCTGATTTTTCCAGAGAAAACGTCAACGCCGTAGGATGGGCTTGCAGCGCTTTCATGTTTGGCTCTTAATGCCACCATTATGTCAATTGGGTCCAGTCCCGCATTTTCAGCTAGCGTCAGCGGAATGGATTCAACAGCGTCCGCAAACGCCTCTATGGCAAGCTGTTCTCTCCCGCCTACTTTGACGGCGTAGTCTCTAAGCTGCTTGGCAACTTCCGCTTCTGGTGCACCGCCACCAGGAACTATTTTTCCATCTTCTATTGCGTTTCTCACAACACATAGTGCATCGTGAAGTGAGCGTTCAGCCTCGTCTATTACGTGTTCTGTTCCACCTCTTATGACTATGGTTACAGCCTTTGGGTTTTTGCATTCGCGTACATAGACAAGTTTGTCCTCGCCGATTTTGACCTCCTCGACTGTTTTTGCTTCTCCAAGCATGTCGGATGTTAATTCTTTAACGCTTGCGACGATTTTTCCGCCAGTTGCTTTGGATAGCTTCTCCATGTCGCTGCTGCTCACGTTTTTAACTGCTAGTATGCCTCGTTTCGCCAAGAAGTGAAGTGCTACATCGTCAATGCCTTTTTCGCAGAAGACAACATTTGCGCCAGCTTCCGCAATTTTGTCAACCATTTCCTTGAGCATGCGTTCTTCTTCGTCTAGGAATAATTTCATCTGCTCTGGGGTTTCAATGTTTATTTTGGCGTCGAACTCGGTTTTTTCAATTTCAAGCTTCGCGTTTAGCAAGGCAATTTTCGCGTTGTTGACAATTTTCGGCATTTGTGGGTGCGCAACTTCCTTGTCGATGACCATGCCTTTGACGAGTTCAGTTTCATCCAAACTTTTTCCGTGCTTCTTTAGAATTTTTATTAGGTCGATGTCTGCTTTGATTTTTCCATCTTTTTCCTCTGCAACTTGTTTGACTGCTTCAACCGCAAGCCTTGCAAAGTGTTCTTTCGCCACGGTTATGCCTTTGCTTCCCATAGAAGTCATTGCAACGTCTATCAAGCGTTTCTCGTCGTTTATGCTCACTGGAATTGCCATTTTTTCGAGGACTTCTTGCGCTTTTTCGCTTGCCTTCTTGTAACCGTCAATGATTAATGTTGGATGAATGTTCTGGTCGAGAAGGTTTTCAGCCTTCGCTAGTAGTTCGCCAGCCAGAACCACGGCTGTTGTGGTTCCGTCGCCAACTTCGTTGTCCTGCGCTTTGGCTACTTCCACAAGCATTTTTGCTGCTGGGTGTTGCACATCAAGCTCCTTCATTATTGTTGCACCGTCGTTTGTTATTGAAACGTCGCCGAAGCTGCTGACAAGCATCTTGTCCATTCCACGCGGTCCAAGGGTCGTCTTTATTGTTTCAGCTATTATTTTCGCAGCCGTAATGTTGTTTCTCTGTGCTTCCCTTCCGCTTGTCCTGCTTGTTCCTTCCTTTAATATTAAAACTGGAACTGTCCCAGAAGGGGCAACAGCCATCATACATCACCTCCACACTTTAAGGTGTGATAGGTGAAGGTCTTAACAAGCAAAATTTTAGACGGAGGACGCTTCTATATAAACATTTCTAGGCGTGGTTAAGCCATTAAACTTAAGCCTTAACAATTCTATATCCTGCAGCCTTACGAAGTCTATTCATGACAGCCAAACCGAGTCCTTGAAGCGGCACACCCTCGGCGATTATAACATCAATTTTTTCCGTGTCAAACTCTCTCAAAAGCCTAAACAAGTTTTTGGCTATTGTTGCCAAGTTGCTTCTGCTTCCCAACGATTTTGTGACGTAATCTCCATAATTTGCAGCGGTTTCATCTGTTGCAAGCACTCCAACCTTTAAGCCCCGTTGCGTATATTGTTCTGCCAACTCCTTCACTTTCTTTACAATTTTTCGGGTTTCTCCCTCAACAACAATCACCTCAGCTTTGGGTGCATAATGCTTATGTTTAACGCCTGGCGAACGAACTTTTTCGACTTGTATCTCTTTATCTGCAACCGCAGCTGGATGAATCTCCACTGTCCCAAGAACGCTCTTCAAGTCTTCGTACGGCGTTCCCCCTGGACGGAGAATCTGCGGCGGTCTAATTGTCAAATCTAAAACTGTTGATTCAACGCCAATATTTGTTGGTCCAGCATCTAAAACAGCATCTATCCGTCCATCTAAATCCTCCAAGACGTGTTCAGCACTTGTTGGACTTGGCTTTCCAGCAAGGTTTGCGCTTGGAGCCGCTATTGGACAGCCACTCTCTCTGAGCAAGGCTAAAGCCACACTGTGACGTGGCATTCTAATCGCTATCGTGTCCAAACCAGCCACAGTCACGCTTGGCACGTTCTCCGAACGCTCAAAAATCAATGTTAGGGGTCCAGGCCAAAATCTTTCCATTAGCGTTTTGGCTTTTTGTGGAATCCGCCTCGCCAGTCGATATACTTCTTCGATTTTTCCGACGTGAACTATTGGTGGATTATCTAACGGTCTTTTTTTGGCTTCGAATAGGGCTAGAACTGCTTTTGGGTTTAGCGCGTCTGCCCCTAAGCCGTAAACTGTTTCCGTTGGAAAGGCGACTAATCCGCCTTTTTTTATGATGTCTGCTGCTATGCGTATTTTTTCTAGTTCTGATTTTTGTGAATTAACTTTTAGTGTTAATGTTTGCTTCACGTTTGCCCCAAAATAATGCGGTTCGAGAGGCATTTAAGCTTCTTGCGTTTAAACAAATAGCGATGTTAGACGACATAGTAGTCTATGACTTTTTTGATGCTTTTTGGAGGCGCTTGTCTAGTGGCAAGCTGCTTAAGTATCTTTATCATTTGCGGCTGGAACCGTGCTATGTCTGTTAAAGAGACTAAACCCACTAAACGTTTTCCTTCAACAACAGGCAACTTCTTAATCTTCATCTGGAACATTAACCTAACTGCTTCTTCCAAATCCATGTTTGGCTCAACAACAACAAGCGGGCTTGACATTATTTCTTTAACCTTCGTTTTGTTTGCGTCCCTTGCTTCTGCAACAACTCTTTTCAGAAGGTCTCTTTCTGTTATTATGCCCATCGCTTTTCCTTTTCTAACAGCGATTAGGCAGCCGATTTCAAATTTGTTCATTATTTCAGCCGCCTCTTTAACCGTGGCATTTTCGTCTATTGTTATGACCTCTTTTATCATCACGTCGCTAACTTTTAATGTTAGTCCACTTTCCTCTTCCGTTTCTTCAGACAACAAACCACCAGCTTCATCTATTTTTCAGCAAACGTAATATATAAAATGGTGTGCGATTTTCTATTTCACCGTTCTTAGCAGCTTATCAAGTAGTTTTTCGGCATTTTTGCTTGCTGGTATTTTTGCTCTTTCGAACTTTTCTTTAGGCTTATTAAATGGTCTCGTGGCGTCAATCCCCATTTTCGTTGTCAACCCCGTCTCTTGGTCTGCAGACGAGTCCAATGTGGAGCCGCGCGCGTTGTTTATGACAATTAGGTCTTCAGATGCTTGAAAGCGTGTTGCAATCGCCCATTCAACATCGTTAGGGTCGAAGACGTTTATGTCTGAATCTACCACAACCGCGTGTTTTAGGCTTGGGTGTGCCGCAAAAGCTGCTAGCAAGGCGTTCTTGCCGTCTCCATCAAGTTGTTTTTCAATGGATATTATGGCGTGGAGCCATCCGCTTCCGCCTTGCGAGAGATTTACCGCACAAACTTTTGGCACAACCTTTGAAACAGCTTCCCAAATGAGTACTTCGTGCGGCAACCCCATCAGAAGTTTGTGTTCAGCTCCAGAGGGCAAAAGCGCCTGATAAATGTAATCTTTCTTGTGCATTACGCCAACTATTTCAACCACTGGCTGCTTTCTTGTTATGTCATATGTTCCAGTTATGTCAACGAAGGGTCCCTCAACAACTTCCTTGGTTGTGGAGATTATGCCTTCAATAACAAGCTCTGCATCTGCTGGCGCATACGCGTCAACATGTTCGCATTTTATTAGGCGAAGCTTTCCATTCATAAGCGTATTCGCAACTTCGAATTCGTTGACGCCGAATGGTAAGGGCGAAGAAGCCGCCAGCATTACCGCTGGGTGCACGCCAACAGAGATTGAAACTTCCAAGTCTTTACGTGCCTCTTTTGCCATTTGCCAAAGCTTAAAAAGATGCCTGGGAACCAAACGGATAGCTAAATGGCTCTTATCCAAAACTTGAAGCCTATGCACGGAAACATTCTCAATTGTGCCATCAACGCTTTTTGCATAAACAACCGCCGAAGTAAAATATGGACCAGCGTCCCTATCGAAATGTGTTAAAACTGGAATACTGGATAAATCTTTTTCAGCAACCTCTTTTACCGGGCCTTCTGAAACGATTTTAGGCTTTTTTGGCGAAAGCCAAGCACTAGTTAAATGTGAATATAGTTTTTCTTGGCTTGTTCCAAGCGCTTTGCAGATTCTGCTTCTTTTTCCGCAAATATTCGCAATAATTTTCGTCCTATAATCCTTCACCTTTTCAAAGAGCAGAATTGGACCCTGATTGTCAAACTGTTTCAATGTGTATGCGATTTCAAATTTTGTTGAAACCTCGTCCTTTATATGCAAGATTTCTTTTTCGTTTTCCATTATTTCGAGAAAATCTCTGAGGCTCATGTTGTCGTTCCCTCTTTCTCAGATGCTTGGTAAGTGACTTTTTCGATTAAGCGCATGAAAATTGATTGTGCCTGCATTTCGCTTAGTGTTTCCAAGTAGACTGAAACTAGTGCTATCTTCTTTTTCCTTGAAGCCATATACTCTGCGAACATGCGGGCTGAAATCGCGTTTTTGTCGCCTAAAAGAACAGATGAGGAAACTGGTCCGGGGATTTCTCCAGTTTTTGGAACCGCTACTGCAAGTGTTCCAAGCTTGTCTTCTCTTTCGCTTAGTAGGATTAAGCACGCGTTTTTTGTTTCCATATATATTGCTAAAAAGTGCATGTTCTGCTCGACAATTTCTTCTTTTACAATTTTTGCGCGTTCCATGCGGCTTGTTCTCCGTCGCTTATTTATAGCTTCACGATTCACTATTTATTATTTTCAAATGTTGGGACAAGCACATGACCAAGGAAAGAGCTAAAGAAATACTCCAGATTCTACGAAAATCATTCACGAAACCGAAGTGGGTTTCTTCGAGGGGAGACTCATTTGAAACGTTGATTGTGACTATAATTTCGCAGAACACTGCTGATAGAAACACTGCTAGGGCTTTCGAAAGCCTTTCGAAGCATTTTCAGATAAAGCCCGAAGTTTTAGCGAAAGCCGAAACACGACAAATTGAAGAATGTCTAAAAGTGGCTGGTTTGTATAGAAACAAAGCCAAAATAATAAAAAACGTCTCAAAGGTTGTGCTAGAAAAATTTCACGGGAACTTGAACAAAATTTTGTCAATGCCACTGGCAGAAGCACGCAAAACGCTTTTGCAGTTTCCAGGAGTTGGACCTAAAACGGCGGATGTTGTCCTACTTTTCTGTTCGAATAAGCCTACGATACCGGTTGACACGCATGTTAATCGTGTTGCACGAAGGCTTGGTTTAGCCCCTCAAGTTGACGGCTATGAGGTTGTGCGTGAATCCTTGCAATCGCTTTATAGTCCAGAGGATTATTTGGATGTTCACGTTTTGTTGATTTTGCTTGGAAGAAAATATTGTAAGGCGAGAAAACCGCTGTGTGCGCAGTGTGTGTTGAATGCGCTCTGCCCGAAACTTTTTGGAAAACGTTAATTGCTTTCTTAAAGCCTTTGTATGATGTTAAAATTTTGTTGCTTCTCATTCTCAAAGAATGGGGTTTCCTTCAAATTCTTGTCAAGTTTAACTTTTCCAACAACAATTGTCGCTATTTCCTTTGACACGGGTGTGAGAATTTTTAGTGTTTTTCTAATATAGTCGACCTCTTGCAGAACACCGATTCCCAAAAATCTCCTTTCACTATTGTATAGGGCTGTGAGAACTCCTTCCTCTTGTCCTTTTCGGATTACTTCAACCCGTTTTTCAACAAACTGCTCAACCCTTCTAATGTTTTCATCGCTTATCCATCGACCCTTACCTATGACAACGTAAACTTTATCTTTCAACTCCACAAAATGCAACGGTTTCATTTTCAACAAGTCGTAAATGATTCCCGCTCTCTTGCTTTTCTCAGAACTCTTGCTTATGTTAAGAAGTTCGCTTCCTTCGACGTTAACCCAGCTTAATGGGATGGACTGTACCTTGGCGTTTTTAAGGTATTTTACGTATCCAAGCTCCCTTAGGCTTTTGCGTCTTTCTCTACTTCTCTGTTTTATGGCTGGCGGTGACTCGATAACGAGTTTCCTGGTTTTTTCTAAGGCGTTGATTAAAGGTGTTGATTCGTCGCCTTGTTTGATGCATAAGACAATGTTAGGTGTTAGCTCGTTAACAAGCCTAATCTTATAGTTGACGGCATCTTCACCTTCAATCCAACCGTCAGTGTTTACGACAACAAAGTCTGGATTACCGTCGAGAATCTCCTTCTTCAACAAAACTAAGCCTTCAATTACCTTGTCAATTGCTGGGCTTGGAGATGTTACTCCAACAAAAAAGGCGTTCCTTGCCTCTAAATTGAAAAGGTCTGTCACTGGCTTTGCTACAAAGTTGTAGGCAACTGAGCATGGAGGTCCTATGTCTGATTGCCCCAAGTCGCCATCTAAAACTGCAACCTTGTTTTTTTCATTTAAAAGTTTGTTTACGATGTAAGTGCAGAAGCTTGACTTTCCAGAGTCCACGTTGCCCATGACCATTATTAGGGCTGGTTTCTCATGAGTCTCTAGAACTTCGTTAAGTGCTTCAGTCCATGAAGGGGGGATTGTGCTTCCATCAACTTCTTCTACGCTAGCGTTTTCGCCGAGGGAAACGTCAAGCTCTGTTTTTTCTTCTGCAGTAAATGGTAATCTTTTTCCTTCCCGTATTACAACCTTCCCTTTTCCACTTATTACTGCGCCGAAAACTCCCACTTTGCCAGACGTTACCGTAACCGACGCTGGTCCATCAACCAGTAGCGTTTTATCCTTTTCGATGGTTTTAATCACGTGTTTTCCTCCTTGGAAATTTTTGTCCATTCCTCCCAGCAATTCTTATGGCTGAGACTATGTCTCTTAACCCGCGCCTATGTTTTGTTCTGCTTAAGTAGCGGTCTGTTCCAACTTCGCTAACGCTTTCTAATGTAACGTTTAAAGGTAATGCATCATCAAGCGACTCTAAAAGCTTTTCCTTGTAGGTGGGCACTCCGTCTCCAACTTTCACGGAAATGGAGGCAACCGAAATTTTCCCAAAGTTCTTTAAAAACCTCATTATTTTATCTACAGTTTCTTCAACGCTAAAACAGTTTTCAGTTTCGACAACTTTTCCGTCAGCCAAAACTGCAAGTCCGAATATTTCGCCTGGGTCAACGCCTATAACAAGTCTTTCGTACTCTTCTTTTCCGTGAATGAAGCGCAGTGCTTCATTTATTAGTTCTTCTGGCTCGGTTCCTTCCTTGTAGGCTAAAACTCTTTCATGCTTTATGAGTGGGCGTTCCTTCTCCGTGGTTAAAACGATTTTTATCTCTGCTGGAATTTCCTCGTTTGGAATTAAACTCAAAAAGGGCAAATTTCTCCTCTTCAACTCGTTTACAATTAGGTAATATGCCTTTCCTGATGTCGTTGCAACCGCGATGTTTGCCTTCATAACATCTCCTTTTAAAGATGCACAAGCACAAAACAAATTATCTGTTTCGAGACTTATATTCGTTGATGTGCGTGAGCGTGCTACAAAAGATTCCGACGGGCTGTAAAACCCTTGATAAAGCTTTAGAAGGGGGTATACCAACAAAAAGCCTCACCCTAGTCTATGGCGAAGCGGAAACCGGAAAAACAACTTTGGCAATGCAGACAGTCGTAAACTGTGCAATGCAAGGCTACAAGACTTTGTTTATAGACTGCGACGAAACGTTTTCCTCTAGAAGGCTATCCCAAATTGCTGTGGGAAGGCTTAATGAGATAGCGGAATTGATAATTTTGATGAAGCCGCGCAGTTTTCAAGAGCAAATATATGTTGTAGACCATCTGGGTGATTATGTCACAAAACATTTTGGGCTTGTGGTTATTGACACCGTCACTTCGCTTTACAGTGCCAGAATTGCCGAAAATCCGCAGAAGACGTTTGAGCTTAACCGCGAGTTAAATAAGCAGATGGGATTGCTTGCGCAATTGGCTAAAACAAATAAAATTGCAGTTTTAGTAACAAGCCAGGTTAGAAGCGCTTTTGAAGAAGGCTACGTAAGCGTGGAGCCAGTTGCCACAAGAGTATTAAAGTTCTGGGCTGAAACCATAATTGCCATGAAACCAACAGAAAACCCAAAAATAATTAGGGCGGTAATCGAAAAGGGCTCAAAGGCGCCGCAGCGATGCGATTGTCTTCTTCAAATAAGAGAAATTGGGCTAAGCGACGTTATAAAATCTTAACGAGGCACCACTATGGACCTAGCGCATCTAATCGTCGAAGCGTTAAAATTCATTTTTCCCGCCTACTGTGCAAACGCCATACCCGTCATTACTGGAGGTGGTCTCCCAATAGATTTGGGCAGAAAGTTTTTCGATGGAAAACCAATTTTTGGGAAAAATAAGACTTACAAAGGTTTCTTTTTCGGTCTTGTCATCGGAACTCTCGTTGGGTCTTTGGAAAGCTTGTTTTTTGGCTATCCTGCTCTTTTCGGTTTTCTGCTATCCTTGGGCGCGTTGTTTGGAGACTTGTTTGGAGCTTTCTTAAAAAGGCGGTTGGGGCTTGCTCCAGGGGAATTGTTGCCCGTAGTTGACCAAATAGACTTTGTTGTTGGCGCGATATTGTTCGCCATCCCACTTTCATTTTTAACAATCGAGCTTGCAGCGACAGCGTTGATTATAACTCCGCCAATACATTTGTTGACAAACTTTGCTGCTTATAAGTTTGGCTTAAAAAGTAATCCATGGTAGTCTTATCTGCCAATCTTCAGTTGTATTGTAATTTCAAGGTATATGTACGCTATCAAAATTAGCGCTATCCCAACCAGAAACATCATATAAGCTTGTCTTGGCTTGTAGGCGTATTTTGTGCTCTGATACATTGAGATTACTCCAACAATGCCAAGCGCGTAAAGAATCATTGAGATAATGCTGTCAAATATGAACTGTGAACCAAGTTCTGGATATAGCAAGTAAAAACGTCCACCATAATAGACGGCTGGATAAGGCTTCATTATTATGTTGTATAAGCCGCCGCCGAAAAGGAAAACTGCTGCCGCTATAGCCAATGCTGAAAGGACTATGTTTGAAGGCTGTGCTGTTGTAAGTTTCTTGTAAATTTTTGTTAGAGAGTATGAAGCCGAAGATATTTGCCTTTTAACTTTCTTTGCCATTTTCCCATTCTCCGCTTTTTATTAGGTATTCCGCCACCTCTTTAGCCCACTCGCCTGTTAGTGGATTCTTGACAATCTCACTTAAATACTCTTTCCAAGAAATTTCTAGAGCTTTCCTCCACCTCTCATACTTTTTGGCGACTATTTCATAAGCCTTCGCGTGTAGTTCACAGTAACCGTTCTCAACGGCTTCTTTGCTACATACTTTGCATTTCATTCTGTCTCTTTCGCTCCTCCTTCAATGGACACTGCGGATTAAAACACAATGTCCATGGACGTCTTCCTTTCATACGCACTTGGACTATTGGCCAACCGCATCCGCGGCAATTCTTTCCCAGCGGTTTCACGGTGCCTCTTTGTGGAAGCGGGAATGCCGTTTTGCATGCATTTTTGAAGTAGTTTGTGCATCCAATGAACCTTTTACCTGTTTTCCTTGAATATAGCGTCATAAGTTTTCCAGTGTTGCATATTGGGCATGTGCCGATAACTCTTTCTTCAAGTTTTGCCCGTTTTATGGCGTTACTTAACTGTTCGCCTATAACTTTCTCTTGGATTTTTAATTCCTCCACAACTGGCTTTAGGATTTCAACTACAGATAAAAGCACATTTTCTCTTTTCTCACTGTTCAATTGTATTTTGTTCATTTTTTCCTCCAAGTCTCTTGTTAACTTAATCGAAACAACCGTTGGGCAGTGTCTCTTTAAAAGCTCTGTAACCTCAAAGCCCAAGTCTGTTACAACAATTCTCTCGTCTCTAACGTATTTCCTGTCATACAAAGTCTGTATTATGCCAGCTCTAGTCGCTTTTGTTCCAATTTCCGCCTCTTCCATCTTTTTAAGAAGGCTTCCAGGGTTGTATCGTGGCGGCGGCTTAGTAAACTTGTCCTCCAAGACTATTTTCCTAATTTTTACGCTTTGTCCTTCTGTTATTGGGGGCAAAACAACCTCCTCAGCCCTCACATATGGCTCGTAAAAGTGGAGCCACCCTTCCTTCAGCGTTTGCCTTCCCCTAAGATAGAAGCGGAAATCGTTGATGTTTATGCATGCTTTTACGCTTTGCCTTAATGCTGGCTCACCGAAAACAGCCATAAACCTTCTAACAACTAAATCCCAAATTCTCCTTTCTGATTCGTCCAAAACTCTTTCGGGCAAGTTTCCAGTAGGATAAATTGCTGGGTGCGCTGGGTCCTCCTTTTTGCCTTCGTTTGGCTTCAACTCTTTTTCTGCGAGAAGTTCTGCTGTTAACTTTCTATATTCTGGTGCTTTGTTCAGGTTTCTGAGTATTTCTTCATAGTTTATTGCTGGCGGGAGTTTTTGGCTGCTTGTTCGCGGGTATGAAATTAAAGCATCCAGATACAAGCGTTGGGCGATATTTAAAGTGCGTAGCGGCGTATAACCAAAAAGGCTGTAGGCTTCGCTTTGAAGGGCGCCCAAATCGAAGGGCGTTGGCGGCATCTGCTGAAACTTCTTAACCTCTATTTTCTCTATTTTTCCGTCTTTTCCCTTACAAGCCTCAACTACAGCATTTGCCTCTTTCTTGATTTCTATAATTTGTTTTTCAGAATCAGCCTCAAAAACAGCCCCATCTATATCAACCTCAGCCTTTATGCTCCAATAGGGCGTCGGAACGAAACATCTGATTGCCTTTTCTCTGGCAACAAGAAATCTTAATGTTGGACCTTGCACCCTCCCAGTGCTTATGGTTGCATATTTTCCGCTCCAATTCTTCGCCGCTATTGTTAATGCCCTTGTTAGGTTTACGCCGTAAAGCCAATCAACTTCATGGCGTGTGCGTCCCGCCTCTATAAGGGCAAAGTCCAAGTGTGGCAAAAGTTCAGCGAAGGACTTTTGCAGTTCCTCTCTCGTTAGTGTTGAGTATTTCATGCGTTTTGAAATGTTTTCTTTGTTGCCACATGCATATTTAAGTATGCAGTATCCTATTATGCTTCCTTCTATGTCGTAGTCGCAAGCGTCAATAAACGTGTCAGCATTGCTTGCCAATTTCGAAATTGCCTCAAGCCAAGTGCGGATTTGTTTTGCTCCTCGCTCAGCAACATGCCTCGGAACCCACTTGAAGCTGAAAACTGGATAGTAACTTCTTCCCCTTCTTTCCTCAGCAACGGTGTACAAGTGTCCAATTGCTGGAACAACAATTATGTCTTTATCCCTTTTTGCCACAAAATATGGCACACCTTTTTCTTCCCGCCGCATTGCCTTGCCTTGCAAGTCCAATGCTGATGCTATCCTCTGCGCCGCATCAGGCTTTTCAGTGATGATTAACGTGTAGTTTTCCATTTTTAAGTCACGTGACCTCATAGAGAAGAATTTCCTCAAATTAAATATTATCCAAGAATAAATTTTCCCGTTTCTTTTTTAGCAATCGATAAATATAGCGTTGGTTTATTCCTCTCTAAACGGAGTGTGTTTGGTTGCCACAACGAGTTATATGCCAAAATTGTGGTCGCGTTTTATATGAGGGGGCTGAACTTAAGCCTCCAGATGAAATTTTACACATGCACGACGGGAAATGTCCAGGGTGCGGCAAGAAACTCTCTCTTATACCAATTAACGTTGACGTTAAACCAATAAAGACAAAGTAAAAACGAATGGTTGTGTTCTAAATGGAAGGAGCACGGCGAACGCAACTTTACGAAGTACACAAAAAAAGCGCAAAACTAATGGTTTTTGCTGGCTTCGAAATGCCCCTGTGGTACAAGGGAATTATACAAGAGCATTTGGCAGTCCGTAACAGCGTAGGGATTTTTGACATATCCCACATGGGGCGCGTGATAATTCAAGGTCCGGATTCAGAGCGCTTTTTAAATTACGTGATAACTAATGATGTTTCTAAATTGTCGCCTAACAGTGCACAGTACTCGGTGATGTGCAACGAAAAGGGCGGCATAATTGACGACTTCGTAATTTATAGGCTTGAAAGCGAAAAGTTCATGTTTGTTGCAAACGCAGCCAACCGCGAAAAAGACTACAACTGGCTTGTGAAAAACTCAAAGAACTTTAACGTAGAACTAACGGAGATTTCAGACAGCGTTGCAATGCTCTCAGTTCAAGGTCCAAAAGCGGAAAAGACGCTTCAAAAAATTTCCACAGAAGACCTAAGCAAAATCGAACGGTTTAAGGGGGCACCCGCCCGTCTAGCGAATATGGAAGTTTTCGTATCTCGCACTGGATACACTGGCGAGGATGGATTCGAAATTTTCATATGGAACACCCCGCTGGACAAACCTACTAACGCTGTAAAACTTTGGGATGCAATTTTAGAAGCTGGTAAAGATTTTGGTATAGAGCCGTGCGGACTAGGTGCTAGAGACACGTTAAGGCTTGAGGCTGGAATGTGCCTTTACGGAAACGATATGGATGAAACTACAACTCCGCTTGAGGCAGCACTAAGCTTCGTTGTGAAGCTTCAAAAAGACAATTTCATAGGCAAAGAAGTGTTACTGAAACAAAAGGCAGAGGGAATTAAACGAAAACGCGTAGGCTTGCTTATGCTTGAGCAGGGCATACCGAGACGAAACTATGAGGTGTGCGATGATAAAGGCGGAAATATTGGTTATGTGACAAGCGGTACGTTTTCGCCTCTGCTCAATTGTGGGATAGGTATGGCTTATGTGGCAATGCCAAGCGCTCAAGAAGGAAACTTCGTGAACGTTAAGATACGTGGGAAACTGGTGAAAGCGAAAATTGTTTCGTTTCCGTTTTATGACACTAAAAGATATGGATATAAACGCGAGGCTTCGATTTAAAAGGGTCTTATTGTAGGAAAGGTATATACGAGTGGTTCAAGTTTATGAAAGTCTATTAACCGTAAGAATAATAAAACACGTTAGTAATCTCTGTAGGAGAGATGAACCCGATGGACATCCGCGAAGTCATATCAAAGGAAAGCATCGTCAATGGAATAAAAAGTTTAGGAAAACTGCGAATAAGAATAAGCCACGGCTCAATAATCACTATTTCAGCTTTGCTGCTTATACTATTTATTGCATTCACTATCCGCATTTTGCCGATGCGCTGGGAAATAGCACCAGAAAAAAACACATTACTGCTCTCAGAATTTGACCCCTACTATCAATACAGCCTAACAAAATACATGGTTGAAAATGGTTTACTCGCGCCATACATACCTCCAGGATGGATTGACTATCAACGCTGGTATCCAGACGGCATAAACATGTCACAGTCCTACCCTTCTCTGCCTATGACTGCGGCATTCCTTTACGACATTATCTCGATGCTGGGCGTAAAAATTGACCTTATGAGTTTCTGCGCTCTTTTCCCAGCAATAATGGGAACACTGGCATGTCTAATAATCTACTTCGTAGGCAAGGACATAGGAGGGTCTTCAATTGGATTATTGTCGGCACTGTTTTTGGCGTTGAGTCCATCCTACATTCAGCGAACATCGCTAGGCTTTTTCGACGACGAAACAATAGGCATAGTTGCTCTGCTCCTATTCATGTACCTGTTCTTAAAATCCATTGAAGATGACAGACCGCTCAATTCAACACTAAAATACGCCATCGGTTCTGGACTTGCTTTGGGCTATTTCATTTCTGGTTGGGGTGCAGCCTTTTATCCCATCGGGTTAACCGCACTCTTCGTTTTCGTTCTGATTCTAATCAAAAGGTATTCGCAGAGGCTTCTGCTATCTTACGCCGTAACCTTTGGTTTGGGTCTATTTATAGCTGTAAACGTTCCTTATCTTTCGTTAGGTTATTTGACGGCGTCAGCAATAATTCCGGTAGCTGGAGTATTTGTCTTGCTATGCGTTGCTGAAATTCTTCGCAACATAACCTCAACCAAGATGCGTGTGACATTTGGTATAATCTTCATTTGCGTTTTAATAGGCGGTTTTGCCTTTCTCTGGCAGTTTGGATATTTAGGAGGTATCGCTGGCAAGTTCATTTCAGTGATTAACCCATTTGCGAGGGAGGAATCCCCGCTTATAGAATCTGTTGCTGAGCATAGAATTTCAGCCTGGGGCTCCATATACTACGAGTTTGGAATAGGCATAATATTCTTCATAGCAGGACTATATTTCCTCATCAGGAATCCAACAAACAAGAACATATTCATAATACTTTTCGGCATAACATCACTCTATTTCGCTTGTTCAATGGTGCGTCTGCTTGTCCTTATGGCTCCAGCCTTTGGTCTTGTGGCGTCCAGCGGCGTACTCGGTGTTCTAAATCCCTTCTACACTTTATTTAAGGAACCTCCAAAGCTGGTTACAAAGAGAAAGTATGGTTTGGAGCACGTTGGAAAAGAGTTCAGCGGAACAGCAATATTCCTAATATTCCTAATTCTCATGACGAACTTCGCCTTCTCACCACAATCGGGTGGCGTGCCAAAAGTTTACAGGCAAGCGTACACTCCAACAACAATTTCAGCGGGAAGCCTCGCAATAGCGCCAAACGAGCCGGTTAAAGAGTGGCTGGACATGTTAAGCTGGCTGAGAAGCAACTTGGGACCCAAACCGATAGGAGAGAAGGTTGTTTGCAGTTGGTGGGACTATGGTTATTGGCTTTCATTGCTTGGCAACGTAACATCACTTGCGGACAACGCAACAATAAACACTACACAGATAGAGAACATAGGCTTCATATTCATGGCTAACGAAACCGACGCATTGAAAATGCTGAAACTTTACGATGCAGACTACATTCTCGTGTTTGTTACGATAACCTCTGACGGTCCACTTGCGAACGCAGGTGGAGATGAGGGAAAATGGGTTTGGATGGCACAAATTTCCGGCGTATCAAGAAGGCGCTTCATAGAAGGCGGCTTCATAGATGAGGATTTGATGTGGACTTCGAGTTTTGAACAAGTTCGAGCAATGTTTGGCAACTATACCTTGGGTTATAATTGGACCGATACAAATAACAATAACCAAGTAGATCAAGGCGAGTTGATTGATGTCGGTGAGGGACAAAATTCGACGATATATAAGCTGATGCATTACGCGCGGGAAAGGTGGCTGCAAGAACAAAAAGGCAGTTCACAATCGACAGTTCAGTTAACATACTTTAAGGAGGCTTACATTGCCGGACTGAAAAATGATGGAAGCAAATATGGTTATAATATTGTTCCGCTAGTTTGCCTCTATAAGATTGATTGGGAAAAATATTACACGGACTATCCAAGCACATAAGGAAGCGGTAAATTGTTTCCAAAAGTTCCAGACCAGCATAAGCCAAACAAGCCCTTGGTTCCGAATGGTTTAGGCGTAATCTACGTTATAGCTAGCGCGGTGTACCTTTTCCTTCTTGAATATTTTCGTTCTTCAAGCGATAATGTTTCTAAGGCTTTGACTTTGGCTGTTTGCATACTTTTTGGCGGGTTTATGGGTTTGCTTGATGATTGGATGGATTTGCGTTGGCGTTATAAGGCTTTTTTTCCGTTAATTGCTGCTATACCGCTGGCTTCTTTGGCTATGAGGCTCAACGTAAGAACTTCTATAACTGTTCCGTTAATAGGGATAGTCTTGGATTTTGGTCTTGCCTACTTTTTGGCGGTTATTCCCTTAATTGTCACTATAACCACGAACACTGTTAATCAGCTTGGTGGACTTAATGGTCTGGAGACAGTTTGTCCAGCAATAGTTCTGGTCGGGTTGATGGTTATGTCTGGTGATAACGCTGTTCTCTTGTATGTTCCATTGGCTGTTTGGTTGATTTTGGCTTTTTTTAATTTTCGAGGAAAAATTTTTGTTGGAAACACTGGGTCTTTCGCCATTGGTATAACTTTGGCAGCCTTTGCCATAATCTCGGATTTAAAAATGAGCTTGGTGATTTGCATTTTGCCCTACATCTTTAATTCATCACTTATTCTGTTGTCATATTCTCTTTTTAGGACTAAGGCGCATGTTTCTTTTGATGGAGAAAAACTTGTTTCAGATCATAGGCGGAGTTTGGTTACACTAATCACTTATAATCGTCCATTGAAAGAGCGCCAAGTAGTTGTTATAATCTCGTTTATAGTGGCGTTTTTCACGTTGCTCGCTGTTCTCTTTGAGTTTTTATAGTGGCGTTTTTTCTGTGCGCCGTGTGTAGCAACACGTTACACACAAAAGGCAAAAATTGGTTTTGAGCGAGGCTTAATTGCGAGAGGTTGAATGGCTGAAGATAATGATGTTTAGTTAGAGTGAGGAATCAATTATTTGCCCAGTATTATATGTTCCTAACGTTTCAGTTAAAGTTGAAATTTCAAAATTGTTAGGTGTAAGACTTGACGTTAAGACTGGCGGGGCTGAAACGATAAATTTTGATGTTAAGGCAAGGCTTGAAGAGAAAGAGCGTAAAAGCCAACTTGTAATTGTCAACTTCAGCTTATTCCTCTCCACAAAGCCAAGCGTTGTTAAGTTTGAAATTGAAGGTGCAGCGACATTGACTGGCAAGGATTCAGAAATAAACAAGATGTTGGAAGTTGACCCAGAAACAAAAGTACCGTACGTTTTTCACAGGGTTTACCAGCACGCTTTCACAGCCATGTATTTGCTGTCAACAATTCTAAACACGCCACCACCACCGCAGGATTTGCTATTCTCAAATAAGGGGCAAGGAATGCCAATCGAAGACGTGAATGTGGAAATAGCTGAAGCAGCTGCAGACCTCGTTAAAGTTCAAGCTGAAACAGAGGGCAAAACTTAATAGCAATTAGATAATTGTGCATAGTGCAATGGCGGGTGAGTGGGCCTCCACCCGTTCCGCCATAAAAACCCCGGTGTAGGAGGTGAAAAATTGAAATTTGGTAGTAAAGAGGTAGCTTTGACCGCGGGTTTTGCCGGACTTTATGCTGTTGGTGTTATTCTTCTAGCGTCTGTAAGCTTTGGAGTTTATCAGGTAAGAGTTGCTGATGCGTTGTTGCCATTGTCTATTATATTTGGGCTGCCGAGTGCCGTTGGCTTGAGTTTAGGTTGTTTGGTTGCCAATGTATATGGCGGTTTAGGTGTGATTGACATCGTGGGTGGGACGATTGCAAACTTTGTAGCGTGCATCTTAGCTTGGTACATTGGTAAAGGCGGTTTTATACGGAGATTTCTAGGAACCATTGCAGAAACATTAACCATAACGGTGATTGTTGGAGGCTATTTATCGCTAATATTTGAGGTTCCAGTTGAGGCTGGTTTGTTTGGCATATTCGTCGGTTCTATTGTGGCAATAAACATTCTTGGCTTTGCGTTAGAAGAAGGCTTGCGTCGAAGTGGCATATGGAAAAACGTTAACTGAGTTTACATGAAGCGTTCTAGTTTTGTTAATCCTATTATTTCATCAAAGTCTAAGCCTAAAGCGTCTAAAATTTGGTCGAATGTTGAGTGGAGATAAGCGATGTACTTGTCAACGTCTATTTCGTTGTTTGTCGCCAATTCGACTGGTTTTACGTGTGGTTCTTTGGTGACTTTGACGAAGCTTATTAGGTCTCCAGCTTTAAGCTCTAATCCTCCCTCTTTTAGTATTCTTGCTGCTTTGACGTGTTGTGGTGTTGTTTTTGTGTAGCGTTCTGGTTCTTCGCCTAATACTACGTTGAAGGCTAGTTCTTCTAGGCTTGTCCACTCGCGCCTTTTTAGGCGCATGTAGCAGTCGCGGATTATTTCGCATGTGTCTTTTTTGGCTTTTTCGAAGTCTGCTGGCGTTTTCACCATGGCTAAGCGTTCTTTCATTTTGTCAAAGGCCTTCTTAATGAAAATTGGTATGTGTCGTTTCTTGCCCGTTAAACCTTTAACGTCGACGCTTCCGTCCTCTAAAACTCCGAGGTAGTTCTTTTTGCGGGAACTGAAAACTATGTATCTATAAACTTTGTCAACGTCCAAACTCATTTTTAGTTCGCTTTCAGCCCATCTGGACAATTCCTCAATTTGCTCTTTTGACGGGTTTTTTAGGAATATGCTGTCTGTATCACCGTAAAGCACTTGGATATTCAGTTCCTTAGCCTTGTTGATTATCTGTGTTATTAAGTGTCTTCCTATAGCGGCTGTTGCCTCAGCCACTGGTGGACAGTAGAGGTCGAATGTTTCCGCTCCGAACACGCCGTAGCTTGCGTTTAGAATAACTTTTAATGCGCCTTGGATTGGGTTGTACCAGCTTTTAAGCTCTTTAGGCAAGTTTTTGTCTTTTGACCTTGGCTTGTACCAGCGAACGCGCAAATCTCTAAGCGAGCCTATTAGGAGGCTTTCCAGCGCCCGTTTTTTTGTGCAAACCCAGTGTGGTGTGTCTGGGATTAGGTTGCTGCGGCATTCTGGGTGTTGGCATAGTATTGATTGGTAGCCTAGGTTCCAAACTTTTATTATTGACGGGTATAGGCTTTGGAAGTCTAAGTCCGCCACGTTAAAGTGGACGCCTGGTACTGGTTCAACTACTATTGCGCCTTTGTATTTTTTGCCTTTTATTATGGCTTTTGTGGCTGTTTTGCCTTTCATGGCTAGGATTTCTTCTGCGTTTGGGATTAGCATGTTTCTTCTGCGGTGTTCCCTGTGCAAGAAGTTTCTTATCCAACGTGAAACTCCTTGGCGGCTCACGTCTTCCATTGGCATGCTGCTTATCCTAGCCAAAACCAGAATGAGCTTCATCACTAACTCGTCTTCGAAGCTTGTGAGTTTGAAGGCTATTTCGGCGTCTCTGAAACAGTATTTTGCAAGTTCCGTGTAGGTTAACTCGCCCAAGTTCTTTTCAAGGCGGATTTTTTCCATGCCTATTAGGGCTTTGCCGACATCGTCGAGTGTCACGTCTCTATAACGGTTGTTGAAGGCATAAATTTGGATTGAACGGTTGAAGAAGAACTTGTAAAGGTCTATGTGGACGCCATATTTTAGGAGGCAGACGCGTTTGCCAACGTCTATTGGAATCGCATCCCTTCTTAGGCCGAATTTTTCTGCTCTGTGCGCCAAGTAGCGTAAGTCGAAATCGTCTCCGTTGAATGTTATGACGAAGGGATAATCCCACAACACTTCAAAAATAGCCTTTATAAGCTCTTCTTCTGAATCAAAGTATTCCAAGCTCACGTCAGCGGGCAGATGTTCTGTTCCTTCGCGGATTCCCTCGCGTTTTAAAAGCAGCACTTTCATTAATCCGTCGGAGCCGTAAAGTGAGGCGCACACGATGGGGTATTCTGCTTCGCGTGCGTCTGGCATACGTGTTGGAATAGGCGAGTAAACTTCGATGTCTAGGGCTACGCGGCGGAACTTTGGTGCTGGGTACTCTAGAAGCCTTGCCCACTGCTCAATATGCTGTAACTCTTCTTCTTTTTCGCCTTTAAAGAGACTCATTATCTGTTTAACGGTGTTTTCTGGTTCATCCAAGCTTTTCATGGCCAGCTTGCCGTTTTTAACCTCATAGAGCATTCCAGGCCATAGGTTGTTGTCGTAGATGTATGATTGGTAATATTTTATTTTTGATTCCCAAACTTTGATTTGTTCTTGTGATATTGGAGTGTCGGCTACTTTTGGGAAGTCTTCTGGAATTATGTCCCTAATGCAGCCTCTTGGGCGTCCGCCAATGGCTAACGGGTCTTTAGCTACAATTTTTGTTACCTTAATGTTCCTATCAAGCAGAGGGTCAAATTTCTCTACAATTTCGAAGTGGTCGAAGCCTGGATGCTGTTTTAGGCTGTTTATTTTTTCGAGTTCTATTGGTGATAGGTTTGTTAGGCAGTATGGCTTATGTCCAGTGTTATCATACCAAAAATAGATTTTTCCCGAAACTGGTTCGTAAAGCTTGATTAGGGCTTTTCCAGTTTTTCCGTCATATGTAGCTGAAACGAAGTATGAGGGTGGGAGATTTTTTGGCGCCAGTGGTGGAAAAACTCGTTTTTCTTTTTCCTTTTTTACAGCTTCTGTGAATGGTAGGGCTTCCGCTTTCTTTTCATTTAGTGTTTCAGTTTTTGGTTGGTAGAAGTCTTCTAGACGTTTTTGCGCCATTCAGCCCTTAACCCAACTAACCCTATGAGTAATATAGCCTAAAATCTCTTACTACGCTTCTCCTTTTACAATTCTTATAATTCTTGTCTGTTTAGGGGACTGTTTTTGGCGTTGAAACCAACCAATAGGCACCTACCCCCCTCTAGTTTTCGGCGGGTTTGAGCCTCTAATCTTATTTATTTCTCATGCGTTTGTTATGTGTTTGTGGATGGTATGCTTAAGGAAGCTTGGACGCTTGCTATCGAAAGTTTGAGCTGGATGGAAATGCAGAAGCTGAGTGAGCGTTTGGCATTGGCTAAGACTGTTAGGCAGTTGGGCATTGGTGATGTGGATGCTGTGCGGCTTGCGCATATGCTTGTTTGTGAAACTGTTAGACGACGGAATTTTATAGATGCTTTTATAAATAGTGTTTTGAAGCCGAGGACTGTTGGCGAGTTTGACTTTGGTGTTCAAGCTTTTTTGAGGCTTTATGTTTATCAAACGCGTGTCGCCAGAAACTGGTTGAGGGTTGATGTTAGGGAAGCTGAAAACATAGCGAAGACTGCGCGTGCAATTCTTGGGTGGAAAACGCTTAGGAAGGTTGAGCCTTTTTTGGGCGTTTTGCTTACTCAAAATCCAAGTGTTGTTTTTGATGGTTTGGGCGACGAGGAGAGGGTTGCGCTTTCAACTTTTCATCCAACATGGTTTGTTAAGTATTGTTTTAGGCTTTTTGGACGGGTTGAAGCCATAAAAATTTTGGAGGCGAACTTGCAGTCTCCGCCGACGTACATTAGGTTGAACACGTTGAAGGCTGATGAAGACACGATTTTGGGTGAGCTTGAGAGGGAAGGCGTTAAAGTCGAAAAAGTTAAGGAGCTAAAGTACGCCTATAAGGTTTTGGCTGTTCAACAGCCTTTAACGCGTTTGAAGAGTTTCCAGAAAGGCTTGTTTTATATACAGGATAAGGCGAGTTGTTTTGCTGCTGAGGTGGCGAATCCCAAGCCTGGCATGGTTGTTCTTGATGTTTGTGCTGCTCCTGGAGCGAAGACCACGTATTTGGCGCAGTTGATGCAGAACCGCGGTGCGATATATTCTGTTGATTATTCAAGGCGGAGGATGAGTGTTTGGAAGGTCGAGGTTAACCGTATGGGCGTTGAGATGGCTTTTCCAATAATTGCTGATGCGTGCACCCCTCTGCCAGTTAATTTGGAGGCTGATATTGTTATTTTGGACCCGCCGTGTACGAGTACTGGCGCTTTTGGTAAGTTGCCTTCAGCTAAGTGGAGGCTTACGAGGCGTTCTGTTGATAAGATGGCTGAGATTCAGTGGCGGATGCTTTGTGGTTGCGCGGACAAAGTGAAGTGCGGTGGAACGCTTGTTTATTCCACTTGTAGCATAACAACCGAGGAGAATGAGATGCTTATTGAACGGTTCTTGAAGTGGCATCCAGAATTTTCACTGGTTGACATAACGCCAAAAATGGGTTTACCTGGATTGAGAGGGTTAGAACGTTGTAGGCGACTTTATCCGCACATGCATGAATGTAACGGATTTTTCATCGCGCAAATGTTAAAAATGAATGGTTAATTCTTCAAATGTTGGGATAAAGGCTGAAATTAAGCCTTTTTTCGAGATTTTTCTAGATAACAGAGCATTTCAAAGATTACTTTTGCTGCTTGCACTGCTGAAACTCCTTGGTCATAGTTTGGCGCAACTTCTACAACATCAAAGCCTACAACCCGTTTGTCGCAGATGCTTACAAGAATATCCAATAGCACATGCGTTTCAATTCCATCTGGTTCCGGATTTTGCACTGCTGGTGCATAAGCTGGGTCTAGTATGTCCATGTCGACTGACAAGTAGATGCCCTTGTATCCCGCAAGTTTCTCCTTCAATTTTTCAGCAATTGCTTGTGTTCCTTCCCTTTTTATTTGTTGTGCTGTGAAGAATTCTATTTTTGCTCTTTTTGCGTAGGTTAATTCTTCCTTGCAGACTGCCCTCGTGCCCATCTCAAAAATTTTCGCTGGCTTTAGTTCCTCGTTTATTCTCCGCATGAAAGTCGTATGCGAAAGTTTCAAGCCCATAAACTCGTTCCGCAAATCAAGATGTGCATCAAAACTAACAAGCGCCGTTTTCTGTGCTTTACTGCCCAAACCAGCAAAAACGCCAAATGTTATGGTGTGTTCTCCGCCAATCACCACTGGAACTTTTTCAGCGTCAAAAATTTCCGTAGCCACATCTGCGGTTCTATTAAGCGTTTCCCTAGTGTCTGTTGACACATGCAAGTCTCCTAAATCGTGAATATTCAAATCCTCAACATCAACCCCAGCGCGAAAACTGTAAGTCTCAATGTTCAGCGATGCTTGTCTGATGGCTGCTGGTCCAAACCTAGCTCCAGTACGATACGTGCTGGTAACGTCGAATGGAACTCCAAAAACCACATAGTCCGCCTCTTCGAAGCCTTTTTGGAAGCCGCTGAAAACATTTGGCTGTGAAGTAAAAAGTTCGTGTTTACCCATGATGTTTCTCCTTTTTAAAGTGACATATTCTATCGTGTCTGTTTCTAAACTTTTCGTTTGATATTCGCACATGTGGCGCAACGGTTCTTTAAACATTAAATTTATTAACGTTGCCGTTAAATGCATTAGAAGTTAAACGAGGCGAACAAAATTGTCAATTAAATCCAAACTCAAAATTGAAAGCACTGGAATGCTCCTAGCCTCAATCTTCTACCTTGTCGCTGGAGCCGTATGCTTTTTCTTCTTAGCCACAAACCCAAGCTTAATTCACATTGGCATAATTGGAATTCTAAGCGTAGTAACTGCCTACGGAGTTTTCAGCAAACGCTTATGGGCTTTCTGGACAGCCACCATACTCTTCTTCATGATTACAATATTTTCCGCGGTGATGCTATACTACTTCTTTGGAACAGACGCTATCATCGACCTAAGCTTCGTGGCATACCTAATCCTTACATGGGTTTCCACAATGTACCTAGTCTCTAAAAGGAAAAACCTTGCAAGCTGAAAAGCCTAACAGTAACTTCCTCACCCTCATCCACAAACTGTTGATTTTCCAAAATTTCAACGAAACCGTCAGCCCTTGCAAGGGTTGTTATCGCCCCAGAGAGCCCAGACTCAACTGGTTCAGCTAGAAGACGATTTTTCTCATCGCGGACAAGCCTAACCATAACGAAGGTTCGCCTACCCTTCGCTGGAAAAATTCGCGTGGCTGAAAAAGCCTTAACCGTCACCCATTCATCCGCCCTTCTCCCAGCTGAACCCAAAACTACTGGACGAACAAGAAGATGGAAAATCAAAAGCGCGGATGTTGGGTGTCCGGGAAGCGAAAAAACTGGTTTACCATCAACTAAAGCCACTGTTGTCGGTTTTCCAGGCTTCGTGGCAATTCCGCATATTATCAAGCCTGGTTTTCCAAGCGAATCCAAAATTTTGGGTATAACGTCCCTAGGACCTACGGAAACTCCGCCAGAAGTTATCACGATGTCCGCCGACGCCAAGGCTCTTTCAAGTGCCTTCCGCAGCGTTGCTTCGTCGTCTGGAAAAACCCCCATGTAAACTGGTTTTCCGCTGCTTTCCAAAACTGCCGCGCTTAAGCTGTAAGCGTTTATGTCATAAATTTTTCCTGGAGGAAGCCTTTCTCCAGGCTCTGTTATTTCATTGCCGGTTGACAAGACTGCCACTTTAGGCGTAACGTAAACTTTCACTTTTGCGGTTCCTAAAGCGGCTAAAACGCCTATATCCCTCGAATCCAAAAGCTTACCAGCCTTTAGAACTGTTTCACCTTTCCTTATGTCCGCGCCAGCCTTCATGACATTTTCATTCTTCGCCACCGCACTGTAAACGTAAAGCTCGTTGCCTTTCCGTTCCGTTTGCTCTAATGGGACAACAGCATCCGCTCCTTCGGGCATAGGTGCGCCTGTTACGATTTCAGCCGCCATGCCCTTTTCAACTTTTAATTTTGGTTTTTCTCCAACGTTAACGGTTCCGCAAATTTCCAGTCTGATAGGCTTGTTCTCTTCTGCGCTAAACGTGTCCTGCGCCTTAACAGCGTATCCGTCAACAGTTGAGCGATGGAATGGTGGAATATCCAAGTTTGCAATTATATCTTCTGCAAGAACGCGATTATGGGCTTCTAGAAGCGAAACTTCCTCAAAGCCTAAAGGTTTGGGCTTAAAGTGTTTTTGTATTGTCTGTTGTGCTTCTTCGAAGGTTAAAAGTCTCCTAAACATGTTTTTCTCCCTCAACAGCGTCAAAAAGGTGAACTGAAACCGTTTCTCCTTCATCCAGCCCATCAACATTTTCTGGGACAACCACGTAGCCGTTAGCCCTCGTCATTGTCGAAATTATGCCAGAACCACGCGCACTTATCGGCTCAGCGAAATACTCTTCACCGCTTTTGTAGACATAAACCCTAACAAATGTTTTGCGCCCCAACGTTGTTGTTACACGCCTCGTCATCTTTGCTTTAATAACTGGTCTTGGCTCTTCTTTTTCCAGTTTCATGAGCGCGTTTATCGTTGGTTTTGCAAAAACTTCAAAGCCAATCATTGCGGCAACGGGATTGCCTGAAAGAACTATTATCGGTTTTTCATTTACCATGGCTAGGGCTGTAGGCATGGCTGGGCGCATGGCTATTCCATGAACTATAACGCCTGGCTTCCCGAGTTTGTTAACTGCTTCTGGAACAAGGTCTGAAATTCCAACACTTGTGCCTCCAGTTGTAATTATCGCGTCGGCAACTTCCAATCCCATCTTTAGCTTAGCTGTTATTTCGTCAATGTCGTCTTTTGCTATTCCCAAGTCAACTGGTTCCGCTTCTAACTCGCAGCACAACGCCGAGAGGACAAGCCTATTCACTTCAAATATTTGGTCTTCTCTTGGTTTTGCGCCTACCTCAACAAGCTCATTTCCAGTTGCGAGTATTGCCACCTTCGGCTTCTCAAAAACTTTAACTTCGGCTTTTCCAAGGGCTGCTATTAACCCTAAATGTTGAGGTTTAAGGCGTGTTCCAGCCTTTACGGCAACAGCCCCCTTTTTGATGTCTTCACCTTTTTTTGAGACGTTCTCGCCTGGTGTGACTGAAATCCAGACTTCCAGTTCTTCGCCAATTTTCTTTGTGTTTTCAAGCATTACAACAGCGTCTGCTCCTTTTGGAAGGGGGTTGCCAGTCCAAACTTGCCTTACTTCTCCACTTCCAACATATTCTCTCATAGTTATTTTGAACCGTTTTGGTTTAAACTGCGATAAGCCAACTGTTTCTTCGGCTTTTATTGCATACCCGTCAACGGCTGAACGGTCAAACCTCGGCAAATCTTCATCTGCAATTACGTCTTCTGCTAGAACACGGTTTAGCGCTTGGCTAAGCTTAACCGTTATAGCTTTCGGCTTTTTTACGCGTAGCGTGCTGAAAAAACACTTTTTCGCTTCTTCGATTGTTGTGAGTTTTTGGAATCCTTTAAGCCGCGCCAAAATGTGCACCACAACAGAACAGCACTGCACACAGCATAAAAAAGCGTATCGTATTAAACTTTAACTTTTAATTTCTCCTTTTGGAGTATGTCGCGCATCTTTATGGCATCTAAATCCAAAATTGGACTTTCACTTATGATGACTGGTTTTAAATCGAATTCCACGATTACCTTTGCAAGCATCGTGAAGTCTGGTCCATAACCTTCCTCTTCTAGCACATGGTGACGTTTTTCTCCTTTTTCCGTAAACTCCACCTTTGTAAAGTGACAATGCATGTTCTTTACGGCTTCTGTTCCAAGCCTATCCTCAATTGCTTCAATCACACTTCGGAAGTCATCAACTGTTTTGAAACGTCCATTCTCTCTGGCGTGCAGGTGCGCCCAATCAATCACTGGTTGCGTTTGCTCCACTTCCTCGCATAAACTTACAATTTCTTCGAGGCTTCCAAGCTGGGATGGCTTGCCCATTGTTTCTGGACCGATTTTAACATGTTTTATGTTTAACGCCTTCAAAGATTCAACAACTTCTTTTAATGCTGCAAGGCAGTTTTTGAAAACTTCTGTTCGCGGCGCTTTTCCATAGAAGCCTGGATGAAAAATGACAGTATGGGCTTTCATCCATTCGGCTGCTGTTGCACATGCTATTAGACGCTGTTTGCTTGCCTCTATAACCTCTTTGCCACCGCAGAAGTTTATGAAGTATGAACCATGCAGGCTAAGCCAAACATCGTTTTCAGAAGCTTTTAGACCAAGTTTTTCAGCTTCTTCTCTTTTAATTTGGGGTTTCGCGCCCCATCTTACGGCTTGATACTCAAAAGCGTCAAGCCCTTCCTCCCTCAGAAGTTTTGGGACATCCTCCAATTTTGCCTTTAACATGCGGAATGTTGGAGGTACGCCAGCTGGACCAAACCTTGGGCGATCAACCATCAAAAATTCCCTTTTAGCCCTTCCTTCTAATCCTATATCTACGACCTTTGCGTGCATATTCTCCGTAGGTTAATGCTAATAAGGCTGAAATCCAAGCTGCAGCATTTTGGACTGCCAAATATTTTCCAGCAGCGTCCAAGCTGACCAGCGGGCTGATGATTGTTCCGAGAGCTAAGACGAAATCTCTGAATGCAGGTGCAAGTGAGACTAGGGCGTTGCCTACTGCTGAGAACATCCAGAAGATAGGTGCTAGGGCTCCTGTGGTTCCCTTGACAAAATTTAGGAGTGCAGTGTTGTTTCTGTAAGCGTTTGCAACAGCCTCGTAAATTATTCTTGGATATGCTAGAAGGAAAAATGTGAAGGCAAAGACTATGAATAGTAAAAGAATTGTTAGAGCGCTTTTTACCGTAACGTTTGCCATCTTCTGTTGAAAGCCAACAAAAATTTTGATACTCAAAATTTTCGCCTTCAACCCGCCAAAGAATGACTTTTTAGGCTTTTCCTTTTTAGCTGTAAGCGCCTTCTTTTTTGCGATTTCCTGAGTTTTCATCGTCATACATCTTGCCAAGTAATTCCAGCTGAACACTAGTGTGATTATTACTGCTGCTGGGACTAGGTGGAATAGTGGGCTTATTACGTTGAGTATTCGGTTATCTGGATTTTCTGTTAATCCTAACCCATTTGCGTATAAGATGATTGCGCACTCGATTAATATTGCGAGAACTAAGAAGACAAGTATTGATGCTATTCCCTTTAATGATGTCCAGCGGACAATTGATGGTTTTTGAGGTTTTTGTGCTGCCAATGAATCACCGCTTTTTGCTCATTTGAATATGACTGTTCATATTAAAAAACGTGACTGTTAACTAGGACAGTGGGAACTCGTTTCCACATTTCGGACATTTCGCCATTCCGCATTGCACTGATGATGGACAACCAGAACAAGCGAATGCTCTGCCGTAAGTTATGTCAAAAGTGAAACCACATTTTGGACAGTTTATTAACCGCTTTGTCTGTGTCTTCATTTTACGCTGTTTTCTCCGTTTTGTTCTAATTAGAAAAGAGTTTTGCCTGGTGCCTTTAAAGTTTATGTGAAAATCTTAAAAAATAAATCATTAAATATCATTAGGTTATAGTGTGTATTACTGCCAGTTGAAAGCGCTAATCTGGGAAAAAGATGCTTAAACCCGATAAGTTAGAGCGTCTTGAACTTTACAAAGACCGTAATACGCAAGTTTTTCTAAACAAGTTTCTAAGCGAGGAAATAAGCGAGCTTGAACCCGTTTATGACCCTAAGGTTGGGTATCATTATCCAATTGTTGAGGCGATTGTTGGCAGTGTTCAAGATGCGGAAGCCTTTTTGAATAGGCTTTATAACGCGGGCATACTCGAAAGGCGGCTTTATGACAAAATTATTTATTGTCCAAAATGTGGTTCCGCGAACGTTTCAGTACGTTATTGTTGTGCTTACTGCAAGTCGTTTGACATTCAAAGAAGCGCTTTGATTGAGCATGTAAAATGTGGCTATATGGATGTTGAGGAAAACTATAAGAAAGGAAACAAGCTTGTTTGTCCAAAATGTCATGAAGAATTAAAAAAGCCAGATGTCGACTATCGAAGGGCTGGAACATGGTGTACCTGCAAAGACTGCAAGAAAAGTTTTGACATTCCAGTTGTGGCGCATTTCTGTAGAGATTGCCATACAGCCTTCACTTTTGAAGATGCCGTGATAAAGGATGTTTACGCCTACACTTTAAGGGAGGATGCCAAGGAGGAGGCGGCGCGCGGGTGGGTTATAATTGCTCCAATAAGGGATTTTCTGTTAGAAAATGGTTTTGAAGTTGAAAGTCCAGCGTTTTTGAAAGGAAAATCTGGGGCAAACCACATGTTTGACATAGTGGCTTACGAGGGAAAAGCCGCCAAAAAATTGACCGTTATTGATGTGGCAATGTCCGTTGAAGATGCTGTTTCTGAGCAGCCAGTAATCGCTCTATTCGCAAAAATATTTGATGTTTCCCCAGACCGCGCCTACTTAATTGCGATTCCAAAAATAAACGATAATGGAAAGAAGATGGCTGAACTCTATAACATCCATATTCTAGAGGCTAGAAACCAGAAAGAGGCGATAAAAGCCCTAAAAGAAGAAATGGTTAAGGAGTAAAAACGGCAATATTTCCCCTTTCGGTAACAACTTTGACTATGAAATCGCCTTCTGGAAGCTTTATGTCCGCCCTTACATACATGGCTTCTTCACCTAAGTTCACGAAATAGTTTGCCTCATAACGCATGTGAACCGTCGCGTTAACAACCCATATGGCAACAATATGCGCAGTTGCTGACCCAGAATTTTTAACGCTAAACTTTGCGCCATCGATTTTAGCTCTCACGGCGAAGAAGTCTATGTCAACGGTTGTTTGGTTTGCATCCAAGCTTGCATCGCAGAACATTATCCTAACTGTGCCTTCATCGTTTACAAAGCTCTGCCAATTTTCCGTTATGTTAACTGTGTAATATTCAAAATTTGTTGCTGGTATGATTTGGCTTACATCAGCGAATTCTTTGGTTGTCCAGTTGTAGATTTTCAAAAACCAATTTTCGAGGGTGTCGTTTGTTCTAAGGCGAATTTGAATTTCAAGCGTATTAATATGTTGGACTGGATAAGTTTTTATGTCTAAAACGAATTCGCCAGTTATGCTGAGGGCATAGGCATCTTGCATTTCAGTTTTTAATTCCACGAGATTTAGTTTCAAATCGAACTGTGTGTTAGTTGCTTTAACTCCTTTAATCCTTAATTTCCAGTTGCTTGAGCTATCTCTGAACTGTGTTGCGTTATCGGTTATTGTTTGTGTTTTTGTTTCATCAACATTTGGAATTGCACTTGAAATGTATGATATGTAGCCATCTCCGTCTTCTGGATAACCGTTAGTCTGGTAGTTGAATAATTGTAATTTTACGTTTACGTTGTCCGTCGTAAAAGAGCTCGTGACTTTCCATGTTAAGCTGGTCCAAGTTTCTATGTTTGATGTTCCCATAAACTCCACCTCAGCAGTGTACTCAACTGGCTGGTCGTAGTTGCAGTAGATGCTATACCGATTAGTGTTATGCGAAGCGTCTGTAGGGTCTGTTGGCGAAGCGTAACTGTTTGTCCTATCATAATGTCCTTGGTTGGTTGATCCCGTTGTGTAGTAAAATCTGACTTGCCCATTTGGTATTATCATTAAGAGGTATTCTGTATTAGGCGTCAAAGTTGGCGAGTTCGAGAAAGTGGCGGTCCACCATCCTGACGTCGTTGTAACCGTCACCGGATCAGTTATTGCAACTATTTTTAAATCGCTGTGCTGCACAATCAAACATTTGACACTTCTCGTCTGAGAGACACTTCTGCCATAGAACACTACGCTCTTCGCAATCACTGTTGCCGGAGGCGAAGTAAAAAGGCTCCCATACATGGCGTCTGCATTAACAGTTGTGTAACTCAAACCCTGTGCATTGTTGCCGAAGGAGCCTGTTATGTTTTGTGAGGCATAACTTCTAAAAGTCATGTAGTTGGCATCGTCATTTTTTAAATCTGCTATTGATCCATAAACATGTCGCGTTGAATTTACGGGAGTACATGTTGACGGATTATAAATGTAACCATTTTCTTCCATAAAACTTTCATAAACATCATCAATCATTTGAGTGCCCGCGTATGTTCCATTTCTATTACCGACTTCAATTACGTACTCATTATTCACTGTGAACCATGGTGAGTGTGTGACACGTGTTACATTTTCGATTTTTACGTTTTCTTGAATTCTTTCTAGGTCGAATTGGTTCATTTGGTAGCTCCATAAAACCACGTTTGAAACTATTAGCGTTACCAGAATTAGGCTTAGCATTACAACTATCACGTTGCTTACGCCTTTTTTCGCTTCTTTGAAATGCCTAAGGCGCCTTATAATAGTCTGCAATGTGGGTTCCCCTCTTTGTAACAACATCTATGTAGTATAGGCTTCCACTTGTCCAAACATAACTTGAAACGTTAAGCCACTTGTGTTCGCTAACCTCCAAACGGAAGGGCTTGTTGAAAGACCGCGACGTATGATTGACGTATACCCCCGAAACTTCAACTGCGACCTTTCCAATGTTTCGCAAGTAAATGTGGATGCTGCTTGTTGCACTGTCAAACCAAACGTCTTCTATTATGACGCGTTCGCCCATTGTTTCCCGAAGGTTCGTTGTAATTACATATGTGGCTGTTGTGGCAATTGCCATTGCCGCCACCGCCACAACTGTTAGCAGAAGGTTGCTGAGCACTGGGGTTATAGCCCTCTTATTCTCGAAAAATCCCTTTTTTCTTGCCATGGTTCCACCTCAAAGGAAAATTTTTAGGGCTATGTAACCGCTGAGCATCATTACTAGGCTGTGTTTTAAGCCAGCGCTAACTGCGCCTTCGCCCATTTTTCCAGCGATGAGTCCCCCAAAAAGTGCTTGAACGGCTGTCATGTGAAAGAATAGTCGCTTCATTTCTTCTGGAGTCATGACTGGTGCTCCTAGTGTTGGCAGTCCCTCTATACTTGCGAAGAACGATTTGAAAAGCAGTATCACGGTGAAGAGGAAAACGAAGTATGCCACATAAATTATGGCGATGTACGGTCTTGTCTGGTTTCTTCTCTCCTTATCCAATAGAAGTGTTGTCTGTATGAATTTGCCAGTCGGCTCGAAAACCTTTTCCACATGCCCGCCAGAACGGCTTGCCTCAATTATTAGTGGTACGGTTCTCTGCACAAGCACGGTGTTGACACGTTTTCCCAACGCCAAAAGAGCTTCTTCAAAAGTCATTCCCCAAGAAATCTGCGCCGTCATCTTCCTCAATTCGCCCGTTAATGGTCCATAATTTCTTTTCGATGCTTCTTCCAAGGCTTGTGGAAGTGTCATCCCAGTTTCTTGGGCTTGAACTATGCTTCTGAAAAGGTCTGGAAGATGCTCGTCTATGGCTTTTCTCCATTTGAATTCTATATAATTCAAGATTGCTGGCGGAAAGATGCCAATTATCAAAGCGAAGAAAACGAACTCGTCAAACGTTCTTGTTCCCCAAAAATTGAGAAAGGCAAAAATTACCATGGCGGCAGCTATTAAAATCGAGGCGCACCACGCCAACTTTTTATCTTGTACACTTATTTTTGGCATTTCCTTCCTACCATTTAGGTGATACAGCATCCAAAACTATCAGAAACATTATAGAGCCTAAGGGTATTCCAATGTAGGTCAAGATGTTAAGTAGAATGTCTGGACCTAAAGCGCCTAAGCCTCCGCCAAGCATGCTCATGACTGCAAGCATAATAACCAAAAGCAGCGGTCCAGTTACCAACAAAGCCACGTAAAACTCTGATAGAATCGATAATGTGTCTGCAAATTTGCGTAGGCTAATCCTCTTTAGCTTCATGTACTGCATTGATTTTTCGCGTAGGTAATGCGCCAAGTTGCCGCCCGAATGTATCGTTGAAATGAAGCCTTCGAGCATTTCGCGAAACCTTTCAGACGGCGTCAGCCTAGAAGTTTCTTCAAGGGCGGAGATAACATCTAAACCGAAGAGGTTTATGTTCCTAACAATGTTTTTCGCTTCGTTTGTTATTGCCAGTGGCGGAGTCAAGTTTGAAAGTGAATAGAAAATTTTTTCTGGAGAGACGCCCGCGCTTGATAGAATAGCCATATACCCCGTTGTGAACGGTAACTCGTCTTCCAAGTCTCTCTTAACCTTGTCTGCACGGTAAACTGGATAAATGTAAAAGCCGATTATTGAGAAGGCGCAGGCAAAAAGTCCACCGCCGATGCCAAACATGAAGGATGGCATTAGCGGAACTCCTAAACCGAAGAAAAGCATCGAAGGAATTATTACCAACGCAGTTATCAACAGTAGAATTGCCGTAAAAACTGTTAAGCTAACATACGCCTTAAAGCTGACCCTAAGCCCAGACTTCTGCAAGTTTAAGTCTAAATCCTTAAAAAGCGGCAAAAAACGCTCGGTTTTTTCTCCAATAAACTTGTATGCTAATGAATAGAAATCCACCTTTTGCGCTCTTCCATATTCAACCGATGTTTTTACGCCCACTGAACTTTTGAGAGAAGTAAAACGCGTGAAAAGTTGTTTAATTTTCTCTAGAACCTTGCTTGTTTTCATTTGAGTCCAACCCTTGCCTTTTGGAATACGCGGTTCGGGTTTGCATAATACTCGCGAATCACGTTTGCAACGTCTGTGTGACGCCTTATCCCCTCGCGAACCATCCACTCTAAAACAGTCTTTCTCCTATGCAGTTCACGTCTAACATCATCCTCACTTATGCCCATTTTGCTCATGTGCTTCTCCAAGAGCACGCTGTGACCAGAAAAGACGAATTTGTCTTCACGCGGGTTCCATTGGAAAACATCCTCTGTTACAATGTTCTTTTTCTTACGGTCAAACTCGACAACTTCTGTTGTTGTGTTTGCTCTTCTTGCTGGTCTTCCTTCAATTTCTGTTCTCGTCATAACCATTATCACGTCTGTCATGGCTATAAGCGACTTCGGAATGTTCATAGGCTCGGATTCCAGCCTATTTATTACGGCTTCCACGGACTCAGCGTGTATTGTACTCATTCCCAAGTGTCCCGTTGCCATAGCCTGAAAAAGCGTGTAGGCTTCTTCTCCGCGGACTTCGCCAACTATTATGTAGTCTGGTCTTTGCCTGACAGCCGCTTTTAACAAGTCAAAAAGTGTTATTGTGCCGCTCTTTTTGTCTTCATGTCCAAAACCTAACCTTGCAACTGATGGTATCCAGTTCTCATGTGGTAGGTTAAGCTCTTGCGTGTCTTCTACGCTTACTATTTTCATTTCTGGCTTTATGAACATTGAAAGGCAGTTCAGCATCGTTGTCTTTCCAGCTGCAACGCCTCCAGCCACGATTATTGAAGCTCTGTTTTCTATTATGTACCAGAGGTATGCAGCCATTTCCGAGGAGAGTGTGTTGAACGCTATTAGGTCTGAGATTGTTAGTGGGTCAACTCTGAAACGCCTAATCGTAAATGTTGAACCTCTTCGCGTAACCTCATTTCCATAAGTTAGTTGTATTCTGCTGCCATCTGGAAGCGAGGCGTCAAGAATCGGCGATGCTATTGATATGTTTTTTCCGGATAGGTATGCAAGGCGTACTATGAAGGAGTTTAGTTCTGCTTCGTCCTTGAATATTATGTTTGTTGGTAATGACTCGTAGATTCTGTGCCAAACGTATATTGGTATGTTTACGCCGTCTGCTGATATGTCCTCTATGAGGTGGTCTTTCATTAGGGGGTCTATTTTTCCGTAACCTATGAAGTCTCTTACAATGTAGTATGTGAGTTTGTCGACTGCTTCTTGTGGGATTTTTAGGCGGTATTTTCTGATTATTTCCTTTGCTTTCTCTATAAGGTAGTTTTCGGCTTTTTCTCTGGTTTCTATGTCTTTTAGGTTTATGTCAACTTCTTCCATCAAAAACCGTTTTATTTCTTGCAGTTTTTGCTCTTCTTCCTTTTGCAGCGTTGGCTCTATAACCTCATACATTATTTTTTGGGTTTCTGGGTTTTTGACTATTGCCGCGTACACGTATGGTTCTTTTATTGGGTAGACTTCTCTGAATACTGTTGGCTTTTTCGTTTTTTCTTCTTTTACTATTATGCCTATTTCTGCTTGTTCAGTCTGCTCTGTGGTTTTTGGTTTTCTTGGCATTGTGTTTTCCCTTTTAGCGTGTGGAGTGTTTTTCCTAGATATAGTGTGTAGCGAGTCTTAATAAGCTATATGCACGTCTAATCTTTACCACGCTTACCACTAAAACAAACAAAAACCTAACAAAGCCAAACCTAAAATCAAATCAAATTAACGCCTAAGGACAAGCCTTACTTGTATCGCGCTCTTCTCTTCTGTCGCTTTTTCTTCTGCCTCTTCATCCGCTTCTTTTTCCATTTAGCCCTTATCTTCTACACGCTCCATACCAAGCGTTTATTCTATTGTTGCATGCCTACGCTTTAAATCCTCTTCCGTCCGTCCCATTCTGTGCATTAATTCTACAACAAGGCTGTCCAAAAATACCATACAGTTGTTCTCAAAAACGCTTCCAAGAGGAGTCAGCGGCTCCCTTTCGCCCATAATCTGCCTAGCCAAGTAGTCCTCTTCTTTTGGCCATCCAGTTTTTGTTCTTCCCTTCACCGTTACAATGTGGTCTGCCATTCTTCCAAGCTGGGATTCGGGAAATGATGTTATGGCTACTACTTTGGCGCCTATTTCCTTCGCTGCCGCGCTAGCGGTTAAAACCATTTTTGTCGAGCCTGTTCCTGAAATGGCTATTAGCAAATCGCCTTTCTCAGCTGCGGGGGTTATGGTTTCGCCTAGAAAGTAAACGTTGAATCCTAAGTTCATGAGGCGAAGGGCAAAAGCTCTAGCGACGAAACCGCTCCTTCCCATGCCGACGATGAAGATTTTCTTGTCCTTCGCTTCAAGAAGCAGCTCAATCAGCTTTTCAACTTCCTTCATGTTTAATTCTTCAATTGAGCTTTTTATTCCATCAATTATTTCGTTTGCCGCTGCTTTTAACCACTTCAAATTTTCAAGCTCCGCGAAAACCATTACAAAAGTGTCTCTATTAAAAGTCTTGCGGTTAGACGAGTCCCAAAAGTTTGCTTAATGACGGAATTGTAAAGTTTAAGCGAATGTAGATAGCTACTGCTAGGATTCCGACAGTTAATGCTAAAAGAGCAAAATCTTCACTTTGCATCTTCAAGACGTAAAGGTTTGTGCGTTTCTTTGTTGCTCCCCACGCCCGAGACTCCATGGCTTCTGCAAGTTCAAGGCTTCTCCTTATTGCACTTATTATGAGCGGTATCAATATTGGAATGTAATTCCTAACCCTTTTTAAGAAGTTTCCACGTTCAAGCTCCAATCCTCTCGCTTTCTGAGCGTCCATTATTGTTTGGGCTTCTTCGGCGAGCACTGGAACAAAACGCACTGCTGTTGTGAAGGCAAACGTGAACTCGTATGGTACATGTGTCTGTTCTAGGGCGAGGCTTAAAGTGTCTGGCGAAGTTGTTAGGAAGAATATTGAGAAGGACTCGATAAGCACTATGAAACGCAGCGTTAGCGCCGAGGCGTTTTCTAGGCTTACCGCGAGTGGGTAATGCGTAAAGAAGTATGTTACGACAAAGTTTGTTAGGAAGATTATCGTGGCTAAAAATGATGCGCCTCGCATGGAGCGTATCCACTCGCGTTTAACTTTGGCTAATAAGACGAAGGGAATCTGCATAACAAACAGCACTATAAGTGGAATAAGTTCCCAGAAAATGATTGCTATCACAAATATTGCGCATACGTAAATGAACTTTATTCTTGGGTCTAAATCATGGATTGGCGAATGAACTTTTCTAAACTTTAAACCATCAAAAACGCTCACTGCTTCTTTCCCTCTAAAACGTTGAGTAGGATTTCACGTGCCTCGTAAATGTCAATGACGTCCTTCTTTAATTCCAAATCTGACAATTGTAGAAAAATTTGTGTTACTTGTGGTGGGACAATTGATGCTTGAGTTAGAAGTTCCTCATTTGTTAAAACCTCCTTTGCTGGTCCATCTGCAACAATTTTCCCTTCACGCATTAACACAACTCGTGGGTTGCATTCTGCCACAAACTCGACATCATGTGTTACTATTACAACAGTTTTCCGCTGAGTCTTCATTTGCATTATAAACTGTCGAAGTTTCTCCTTTTGCTGGTAATCTTGTCCTATTGTTGGCTCGTCTAAAATGAGTATCTTTGGGTTCCAAGCTAAAACTGAGGCTAATGCCACACGTTTTCTTTCTCCTCCGCTCAGCATGAAAGGCGAGGTTTTTCTGTATTGCGTCAAGCCCAAAAGGTTTAGCGCCCATGTTACGCGTCTCTTTATGATGTTTTCTTTAAACCCGAAGTTTCGCAGTGCGAAGGCTATTTCCTCTTCAACTGTTTCGCTGAAAAGCTGGTGGTCTGGATTTTGGAACACGAACCCAACGTTTCTGGCTAATGTTGCAACGCTTACTTTTGTCGTGTCAACCCCGTCAACAAGCACCTTGCCCTTTGTCGGTTTAAGCAGCCCATTAAAGTGTTTGACTAGTGTTGTTTTTCCCGCTCCGTTTTGTCCCATTATTGCCACGAATTCTCCATTCTCTATTTTAAGCGATATCCCCTTTAGGGCTTCAACACCGTTTGGATAAGCGAAGTAGACATCCTCAACCTCAATCATTTCTGCTTCAAAACCTCCATCAACATCTTTGCCATCTCTTCAGAAGACAAAGGAGCAGTGTTGCCGAGCTTTACACCGTCGCTTTTGAGCATGTGGTAGAGCCGCGTAGCTTTTGGAACGCCTATGCCAATTAAACGCGTTTCTTGCATGCTTAAAATTTCACGTGGGTCACCGTCCAAAATTACTTTTCCTTCATCCATCACTATTATGTGGTCGGCGTAAACCGCTGTCAAATCAAGCCTATGCTCAACGAGAATTACTGTTATCCCCAATTTTCTGTTTAAGTCGTAAATAACTTCAAATATTTTCTTTGCGCTTAAGGGATCGAGGAATGATGTTGGTTCATCCAAAACCATGACTTCTGGTTGCATGGCTAAGACTGACGCTATGGCAACGCGTTGTTGTTGTCCACCTGAAAGCTCATGTGGTGGTCTATCTTTCAAGTCGTATATGCCAGTTAGCTCTAAAGCCCAGTCAACTTTTTTTCGCATTTCTTCCCTAGGGACTCCAAGGTTTTCGAGTCCAAATGCTACATCTTTCTCTACGGATAACGCGAAAAGCTGGTTTTCTGGGTTTTGAAATACAAGTCCAACGTGTTTTGCTAGTTCGTATGTTGGATGTTCTGAAACCTTAAGTCCTGCCACTGTGATTTCGCCTTCAAGTGTTCCTTGATAAAAGTGGGGGATTAACCCGTTGAAGCATCTGCATAGTGTTGTTTTTCCGCAACCGCTTGGACCAGTAATGAGAACGAATTCGCCTTTTTCGATTTTGATGGAAACATCCCTAAGCGAAGGCTTTGTTGCTCCTGGGTACGAGTATGTTAACGCTCTTGTTTCGATTATTGGCATTCTCTTTTCCTATCCCTATCTAGCAAAATTTTGTCTCATTTAAGAGTAGCTACTTAATTTTGCTTTGACAAACGTTCTTTTAAAAGGCGCAAACATTTCTTAAGCCCCATTTCAACGTCGCCAACACCGTTCACTCCCGCGGCTGTAGCGTGCCCCCCACCCATCCCATTGAGCTGTTCTCCAAGAGGTTTAGCTATGTCTCTTCCCAAGTGTATATGCGTTTTTTCCACAAACTCATTAGTACACCTTAAGCTAATCTCTATGCTTTCATTTTTCTGTCCAGCAACAACTGCAACATGCGCGCCCAAATCTATTATGGCTCTTGCCGCAGAAGCCTGATAGGCGCTGACATGCGAAAACGCTATAATCCACTCCCCAATTTTAAAGAGTTTCGCCCTCCTACAAGCCTTAAGCCTTGCCACGCGTTCCGAAAAATCCATTGGAAGGGCCAGCATCGAAAGTGCTTCTCGCGCGTTTACTCCAGCGTCAACAAGTTCCGCTATGCTTTTTAATGTTGAAGAGTTTGCCAACACGAAGTGGCGAGTATCAAAGGCTATTCCAAGGAAAAGGGCTTTAGCCTCACTCGTGTTTACCTTTACGCCCATTTCTTTAAAAAAGCCGTAAATTATCTCACATGTCGATGATGCTTCTTCATTTGTTATGCATGCTTTCGCTATTTTCTGTGTCTCTGGATGGGTTGCGTGGTGGTCTATAACTATTATTGGCGCCTTAGAGTTTTTCACTTTTTCAGCCAAATTGTTTAGCTGTTGGATAGTGTTGGTGTCTAGAAGTATGATTACTTCTGCCCTTTCAACGTTTGGTTGCATACTTATCTCTATCGGCAAACTTTTCAGAAGGTGTTTCGAAAGTCTGCTTATTCCTTGGGCTGCACCCATTTCGACTTCCAAGTTTGGCTTTAAACGTTTTAATAGACTTGAAAACGCGTAAGCAGAGCATATTGCATCTGGGTCCGCGTTATGATGGCATAGTAAAAGTATAATTTTCGCGTTTGCCTCTTCCAATACTCTTGTTATTTCTGCGAACGGCATTCAAGTTCCCTCAAATATTTCTCTGCAGCCCTGAAAGCTTCTTTCACAGCTTCATCCACAAGGCTTTGCGTGTTATAGTCCTTCATGGCCTTTGTCAGCGTAATGTCAACATCAACGGTTAACGTTAATGGTTTCGCTCCGTCAGCTTCGGCGCTTACGCTTAACATTTTTATCTCTTTTGAAGGAAGCTTTGAAAGAACATACTTTCTGGCAGCTTCCTCCGCAACAGAGCATAATTCTTCCATCTGCTCATCTGTCAACTCTGGAATGCCCAAGCCTTCCACATTTTCACCCGGATTCTAGGGTTGGGGTGATGACGGAGAGACTGGGCTTAGGTCTTGTTGAAGTTTGGCTTGTAAATCCTTTAGTTGAGTGCGTAAACGTTCTTCTTGCTTGCCTAACACTGTAGCGCGAGTGTTAAGCAACTCTTTTCTTTCATTTAGGTCCGCTACGACCTTCGCCTTTTCAGCTTTCACCAGAAGTGTGCCTATAGCTCTATAAATTACGGCGTCGTCCGCCGTTTTCTGCAGTTCATTTAGTGCTTGTTCAATTTCTGTAAGTTCGAGTTCCACCTGCTGTTTTTGCGCCAGAACTGATTGGAGAGTCTGCTGTAGCTGTTGAAGTCTTAAGAGGCGTTCTTGAACGTGAGGTGGAAGTTTTGAAATTTCTTCACTCACTTTTTACACTTCCATCTGCACAGCAATAAACCAAGCCCCTAATTAACATTTTCTAAGCTTAAACCTTAAAAGTTCAGAGGTTTAACTGGAAACTTGTTTCGTTTTTAGGAATTCTAAAACATTTAACATTGAATTTATCCATCTTAAATAAGCATTTAGTGCTGCCCGCAGAGCCACTGTGTCCATTGCTTCTACGTTCAAAATTAAATGGTTTCCTTCAACTTCTAGGGTGGCTCTTGAACGGAATGTTGGTGGCTTTTGCATTTCTGGCTGTAAGGCTTTTAAAATTGTTTGTAGTGAACGTTTATCCTTAAATTCAATTTTGCACTTGCATTTAGCGCGTTTTTCCATAAAACAACCATTAAGCGGTAGCTTTATTCGCTTTCTTCTTCTGCAGCTGCTTCTCGCACTACTTCTTCCACTGGTGCTCCCTTTGCGACGCGTTTAGCGACCATCCCAAGCTTCGTTGTCGGAGTGTAAGCACCACCAGCAAAAACGAAGCCGCATTTTCTGCATTCCCAAACGCCAACACTTACCCTTTTTACACGTTGGAATCCACATTGTGGGCATGTGTGTGGCTTCTTTAGTTCTGTGACAACTTTGATGTAACGTTTCCTAACTGTTGAGCCGTAACGTGCTCCAAGTCCGCGTGTTGGTCCAATCTTCTTTGTCCTTCCCATAGCTATCGCCAACCAAGCTTCTTCCTTATCTCTTCACTTTTTTCTTTGGCTATTTGTGCTGCCTCCAAAACTTGCTGAGGCGAGAAGTAGCCGCTTCCACCCTTCTGTATTGCACATATGTTTGCATCGTCATCGACAGCCATGGAAATCCGTGCGTCCATAACTTGCTCTTCATCCAGTCCTGGGTCAACAATAAGTTTTTCGCCTATCTTCGCAAAAGTTACGGTTATTGGGTGTTTCCTAACTGGCAGTGGGACATAACCAGGCTTAATTTTGACTTGTCCTTCCTCAACTTCGTAGTTTGGCATTTTCGTGTTGAGTAGTGCTGTCACCGCGGCTATTGCTGAAGCATCTATTAGGTTTCCATCATGGTTCAGCACGTAAACATCAACGAAAACGACAAAAACGTTTTTTCCTGGCTCTATGCATAGCTTCTCTAGGTCTATGGCTTTTGATTCGCGTATTCCTCTGTCAACAATTCTTGCAAGTTCTATGGAATTCTCGTCTGGCGGTCCCGGCTCGAATGTTGGAGATGCTAGTGGCACAAGCTCTGCGTTTACGGTCAATACACCCTCGTTTGGCGTGTCTGAGAATGGTTGTCCTGTTTCTATTTTCACTCCAACCATTACTTCTGTTTTTCCGAGAAGCACTCTTGCTGAGCCTTCTGCGCGTTCGATTATCCCTTGTTCAACTTTTATTTCGCGGTAATCTTTCAAGCCTCTGCCGTCTAGACGTTTCCCTTTTGCTATTAGCTGCGCAATTTCCCTCTGTTTTACGCGTGTAATCATTGCCATTACTCTTCTGCCTCCTTAAAGCTTACGTACTTGGCTTTTAAGGCTTCCTTCTGTAGCGTGTAGATTTTTTTGCATCCGTCAAGTGCAAGGTTTACGGCTTTCTCAAATTCTTCAAGCGTCAGTTGCCCATCCATCTGAAGCAGTGTTATTGCGTTTAGATTTGGCATAAAAGCCAGTGGCACATCTGCCTCTCCCATCTTGTCTTCTGTATCCATTAAATCTAGAACTATTGTGTCATCAACTTTTCCAGCAGAGCATGCGGCAACCAAATCCCGCATTGGAATTCCAGCGTCAGCCAAAGCCAATGAGGCTGCTGTTATGCTTGCACATCGTGTGCTTCCGTCAGCCTGCAAAACTTCTATGAAGATATCTATTCCCGTTCTTGGATAATATTCAAGGAATATGGATGGTTCAAGCGCTTCTCTGATAACCTTTGAGAGTTCAATTTCCCTTCGTGATGGCGCTGGTGATTTGCGCTCTTGAACAGAGAACGGCGCCATGTGGTAACGGCACCTTAAAACCATGCGGTCTGGGAGTGCCATGTGTTTTGGATGTAATTCTTTTGGACCGAAAACTGCTGCTAAAATTTTGTTTTTTCCTTGTTCGATGTATGCTGAGCCGTCAGCGTTTGATAAAATTCCAACATCGATTTTTATTTGTCTTAGCTCGTCTGGTTTTCTACCATCCAACCTTAAACCTTTCTTATCAATCAACTTTGTACTTTTCTGGCTCATCTTAATTTACACCTCTCTTTTCCTTCACTTCTTTAAGCATCTGTGTTATGCGGTCTGTTAAACCGCTTGTGTGAGACTCTTCCTCAATCTTGTTTATCGCCATAATTGCCAACTGCTCATCTTCTGGCGTTTTACCAGTTATTAGTATAACGCCGTTCAAGCCTAGAATTATTTGGCATCCAGTTTCCTGCTTTATCATTGATATCATTGAACCTTTTCTTCCAATTACGCGTGGAATTTTTGTCGGGGTGATTTTTATTATTTGACCGCGGGTTATTTTTCCAAGACCCGGCTCTGCCACTGTTAGTTGCGGGTTGTGTGCTCTATCGTAGGCGGTTATTTTTGCAACTATTAGGTCTCCTATGTCTAGTACTTGGGATAAATCGTCTTTTTGCGGTCTGAATGGTCTGCTCAAGGCGTCAGATGCCCTTAAAAGTGCTTGGTATGGAGCGTTTATGTCAACTGTCCAACCGTTAAACCCTATTTCCGTCACCGTTCCAATTACTATATCTCCAACCTTTGGAATGTAGAACGCCCTCAATGCGACAACGTTAACCTTCTTGTTTTCGTAATCCACCAAGCCTATTCTTGAAGCGTAAATCCTTTTCCCTTCAGCGTAAGTGTTTTCGCCAGCTATGTAACCGTCTTCCGCAATCAAGTCTCCGGGAACAACAAGCTGTTTTCTTTCAAAAAATGTTGGCATATACCACACCTAACTCATAATTTATTTCCAGGTTTTTAAGAAATTACTTTTGCCTCTCCATTTCCCTTTGTTATCTCACCAAGCTTTTCTAGGAAGGGCGCATATAAGCCTGCTGGCATCTCTATTATGCCGTACCATGAGCCGTCTGGGCGCCACTCCTCTCTTTTTATTGTTCCAAAACCTTTTATTGTGCCATACGCTCTTGCGGAGTACTGTGCTGGTATGTGTACGCCAACTGATATTTGTTCCATTTTCAGTGGCAGGATTGTTCTAAGCTGTTTTATGATTTCTTTTGCTTGTTCTTCCACTGGTTTGAATGGGTCTATTGGATAGTGTATCTGTTCTAAGGCGTTTTCTATTCGCAGCGGCGGGTGTGGCAGGTTAGTTTTGGGGTCAACGCACTGCCTTGAGATGAAGTCTATAATTTGTTTTCTCTTGTCTTCAATCATTTTTCTGCGCTGTTCTGTTGTGAGTTGCAGGGTTCCCTTTTTCAGTATTATGTCTGCAACTTTAAGCGGGTCTGTTGTGCCGAAAGCCTTGCGGAGGTTTTCTTCAGCCACTTTTGTGCCTTTGTTTGCGTCTGAAAATATTGTTTCGGTAACCAATACCTCGCTCAGAGCTGTTATTTTCCCCATTCTGTAATCTAATGCTTTTTGGGGTTTCACGAGAACTTCAAAGTGCTCGTTGTCTTTTGTTATGCGTGCAACAGTGTACTTTTCACTCATCAACGATTCACTTGCCTACGCCCAATTCTTTCAAAATGTCCTCTATTTTCTCGTCGCTGAGCATTTCCATCTTCTTTGTCGCTGCTGGTATTACCGCTATCTTTATTCTCGGGGGCATTTGTCTTGCTTCTAAGGCTTTTACTAGGCATTTTGCTGCAAGTTTTACAGCGGCATCAATGCTCATGTCCTCTTTATATTCTTCTTTGAGTATGGCGAAGACGGTTTCTCTTCCAGCGCCTTCCGCCCTACACTTGTAACTCCTATATGTTCCGCTTGGATGTGTTCCAAGGATTCGGTTGCCTGTTTTGTCAACTCCGCCGAATATCATTGATACTCCGAAGGGTCTTACTCCAGCGTGTTGCGTGTATAACTGTTTTATGTCGCATATCCTTTTTGTTACAACTTCCACATCTATCGGTTCGTCGTATGTTAGTCTGTTGCTTTGGGCGTAAATTCGCGCTTGGTCTATGAGAACGCGTGCGTCAGAGCTTAAACCAACTATTGCCACGCCAATATGTTCATCAATTTTAAAGATTTTCCATGAGTTTCCAGTTTCTTCAAGCGGGTCGGCGGTTTCCTCCGCCCCCAAAACAACACCTTCAACGCATTTTATCCCCAAAATTGTGGCTCCACGGTTAACAAGCTCCATTGCATACTCAACTTGGAAGAGCCTGCCGTCTGGTGAAAAAACCGTTATTGCACGGTCGTAAGCGCCTGGTGCCGCAAACACAGACATAGCATATCTACCTCACACTAACACATTTGCAGTCTCTCATACAGTAATTAGATTAATTAATGTTATGCTTAATTGTTATGTTAGTTTTCCATACCCAATACTTTTCGGGAACTTAAAAAATCGCATGCTGCCGTAAACGATATTCGCTCTTGCAAAGTTCAAGTTGCTCTAAATTTTATGGCTTGCAACTTTCCTTTTTGCCTCTAAATCTTTCTGCATATTTTCGCAGCGTTTATACCAAAGTTTCTCATAATCTTTGTGGGATATAACCCTATTTTTAAGGTCGGCTATCGTGTGTATTCCCTCTTTCTTGCACCATTCAACGCAGATTTCGTAAGCCTCCCAGTCGAGTTCTTCATTTTCCCAATACACTGGAATTTGGGAAAAACCATGCAAGAAAGCGGCAAATGCCCTTGTATGGCCATCCACAAAGATAATTTTGTTCTTAAGTCGTTTTATTGGTATGGGCTTCATTGAGGCTGGATTGGCGGCATCAAAGGTTTTCATTACTTCGGATAACTTTTCTAAGCTAATGAATAGCTGGGTTGGTTGTATGCGGTTAAGTTTCATCATGAAAGTTTTAGGCATAATTCTGCACTGTAATCTATAGAGTTAAGATTGTAAATATTAAAATGGCGTTGAAAATTTTTGGGCGCTTTGCTGAACATAGCAAATATTTCATATATGCCTAAAGGAAAGAAGTGCTCTCAATAAAAAGCAAGTTGGTGTCTGTGCATGCCAAAGCTTAAACTGGAAGGAATTTTTGTTCCGCACATAACTCCATTTGAGCGCAATGGAGAAATAAACACAAAAGCGTTAAGGAAACTTGTGCAGTTTTGGATTGATGGTGGACTTTCTGGACTTGTAACTTGTGGAAGCAATGGAGAAGCACCATACCTCTTGAGGGAAGAGCGCAGAAAACTGCTTGAGGTGGTTGTGGATGAAGTGAACGGCAAAGTGCCAGTTATCGCTGGAACAGGAGCTATAGGCACCAAAGAAACTGTGCAGTTGACCGTAGATGCGAAAGATGTGGGAGTTGATGCTGCGCTTGTTGTTACACCATTCTACTTTAGACACTCTGTCGATGAATTGTATGCGCATTATAGTGCTGTGCTTGAGGCTGTTGACTTGCCAATAATAGTTTATAACGTTCCAAAATTCACTGGGTTCTCGCTTGAACCAGCCTTGGTTGAGAGGCTTTCCTCCGAATATAGCCAAATAGTCGGAATAAAGGATAGTAGTGGAAGTTACAGCCAAATAACAGAGCTTGTTAGGCTTGTGGGCAAGAAAATTTCAGTTTTAGCTGGAACAGCCGATTTGGCGCTTCCGACGTTGGCTCTTGGCGGGAAAGGCGTCGTGATAGCCGTTGCGAATGTTGCCCCAAAGCTTTGCAGCGAACTCTACGATGCCTTCAAGGATGGAGATTGTGCGAAGGCGTGGGAGCTTCAAAAGAAAATTTCACACATAAACGAAGTTCTCGTGATAAGGCATAACCAACTCGCAGCAATAAAGGAAGTATTAAACATCATGAACTTACCAGCCGGGTATCCACGAAAACCAACATTACCCTTAAACGAAAGAGAAAAAGCGGAAATCAGAAAGTTTATCGAAAAAGTTAACCTGAATTAGAGGCTCTTGGACGTTAGCCTCTTGATGTAATCTAAAACCTTTGATTTGATTAGGTCTCTGATTTTTCGCGCCTCATCTAAAGGCATTTTCGCTGGGTCTGGGACATTCCACTCTTCAACATCTTTAACGTAAACGACTGGGCATTCTGCGCTTCCACAAACTATTACGGCGGCATCAGCCTTAGTTTGCATCTCAAAGTTTAGGGATTTAGGTTTTTTGTCGCTGATGTTTATCCCTTCTTCATGCATCAATAATATGGCGTTTGGGTGAACATTTTCTGCTGGTCTGCTGCCAGCGCTTATTGCCTGCCAACCTTTTGGAGCAAACTTGTTGAAGTAGGCTTCAGCAATTTGGCTTCTGAAACTGTTTTCAACACAAACGAATAACACGGTTTTCATAAAATGCCTTCTTGAGCAGATGGTTTACTATTCTTTTACTCTTTCCAGTCCAAGAGTCTTTTCTCGCCTTCAATTTTCTTTATGTCGGTTATGTCCTGCGTAACTTCCATTGTTCCCAAATATTTTCCGTTCTTGTCCCTAACCGCAAAATATCTTATGTGGATTAGGCGGTTGTTCACGTTAATCCAGAACTCAGCCACATCTCTCTTCCCTTCCTTAAAGGCTTCGAGAATGCGGTTTACTATATGTATGCTTTTTTGCGGGTGGCACAGCTGCACTTTTCTGCCTATCACAGCTTTTGTTCGGATAAAAATGCGTTTTTCAGCCTTGTTAAAATACCTTACAGTGTCATCCTTGTCCACAAATGTTATGTCAACTGGTAAAGCGTTCAGCAGCGCTTCAATCTCCTCTTTAGTTAATGTTCCGGTTTCGAATTGTAACGCGAAAGGCGTCTCTTTTTGTGCGGGCATAACGCTCTCCTCTTTTTCTGCTTTAACTATTTGTGGCGGTGTTAACTCTGGCGGAGTGAAACAGCAATATCCAATTTCATCAAATTCGCTTCTTATAGCTTTCCACTCGTCTTTGGTTATGACGCGTAAAGCTGTTGGAAAGAGTATGTTGTTTTCTTTGAAGAAATGGTTTGCCAATAAACTGTTTAGGTTTTCAGCCAGTTCGCCTAATTGCGCTTTAAATTCTTGAAAACTTGATGTGCCGTAATTTTCAATAAGCTTGTTTAATGTCTTCTTTTTCTCCCTTATTTGATTATGTTCCATCCACATTATTGCTGGCGGTTCTGTGATTCCATGCTTTTCCAAGTTTGGAAAGAGCACATTTTCCTCACGTAAATAATGCTTTTCGGAATCCATAAAATCCCCTGCCAAGTGCTGTAAGACATGAATCTCCTCTTCGACATAGCTGGATTCGCTGAAGTGTTGAATCTTTTGCGCTGTGGATGCGAGTTTTCCAGCAAGCTGTAGCATTATTTTATGTTCTTCCATTAGTACATTGATTGGGTGGCTTGCCGGCACATCAAGTTTCTGTTTTTCCAATTGTTCCCTAAAAACAGCCATGTGCACATCGCAGAGCCTTTGGATTTCTTCTCTCGGCATCCCCTCCCTAATCAACTCTTGCTCTATCCTTGAAATTTCAAGCGGGCTTATGCCTTCCAAAAACTGCTTAAACTTCTCTTTAACCTCTTGCGGATTTGCGCCAGCATGCAACTGCCTAAGAATTTCCTTCAAAACATTTTTCCTATCTTCCGCTAACATGCTATTCCTCCTTAATCTTTTTCGCAAGCGCCCTTCCAACATCAATTATCTGTTTTATGTCATCAGCTTTGGGCGGACCATTAATCTCCACGGCTCCTACAACCTCAATTTTCGTTTGTCCAAGCAGTTCTTGAACGTGCTTTATCGTACCTCCTCCCCAACCGTAGGAGCTTAAGACTACGCCAAACTTTAATGGTGGGCGTAAAGCCTTGACGAGGTATGTGGCGTAAACGCCAAGCGGATGTATTCCTCCAAGAACTGTTGGTGCACCCAAAACTATGGCTTTTGAGTCCACAAGGTCTTTTGCTATATCACCAATGTCGGATAAAGCCAAATTGTAAACAACTATTTCTATCCCTTCAGTGGAAAGCGTGTCCGCAATCGCTTGAACCATTTTTTCTGTGCTGTGCCACATAGTCACGTAAACAATTATGGCTTTGCGTTTTGTCTCGCCATCAACCCACCTTTTATAGGCGTTTAAAATGCGTTCAACATTCTTGTGTATTGGACCGTGACTTGGTGCAATCAGCCTTATGTCTAAACCCTTTATCTTTTCAAGTGCTTTCTGCCCCATCACCCTAAAAGGCATCATTATCTCGCCAAAATACCTCTGGGCGTGAACGAGCAAATCCTCAACATCACTGTCGTAAACTCCTCCAGCAAGATGTGCGCCGAAAAAGTCGCATGAAAACAAAATTCCATCCTCCTGCAAATACGTGAACATTGTTTCTGGCCAGTGGAGCATCGGCGCTTCTATAAAGCGTAATGTCTTATCGCCTAGCTCTATTTTTTCTTCGTCTTTGACCGCTATAATTCGGTTTTCTGAAACATTGTAGAAGTTTTGAGCCATTTTTGCGCCTTTGCTTGAGGTCACTATTTTGGCTTTGCTGTTAATTTGCATCATGTAAGAAATTGCGCCAGCATGGTCTGGTTCAGCGTGGTTCATTATGATGTAGTCGATTTCTTCTGGGCGCGTGATTATGCTTATCTTTTCTTCCAGTACTTTTTCGAAGCCTGGGTTTACTGTGTCGATTAATGCTTTTTTGTTTTTGCCGATTATTAGGTAGGAGTTGTAGCTTGTTCCCTTTGGCAGTGGAATTAGCGCGTCGAAAATTCTTCTGTTCCAATCCCTTGCGCCTACCCAGTAAACGTTTTCTGCGAGTTTTGTTATGTTTTTCTGCGTCATTCTTATGCCTCTTTTATTACAATTGTAATAAAGTATATTTATGCCTTTCTACAACTACACTATAGGAAGGACCATAAATGTTGGTGCCATGCGAAATAGCAGTAAAATGCCTACTCCCCGCAATACGCGCCATGTTAGCACAAGAACTTACGACAGAACACGGTCTAAAGCAGACAGAAACAGCAAAACTTTTAGGCGTAAGCCAACCAGCCATAAGCCTATACTATAGGCGGATACGTGGAAAAGCCATAAACCTAGAAAAAGACCCTGAAATAACGAAGTTAATTAAAGAATTTGCCAACACGATGGCTTGCGGTAGCGAATCATTATCCCACAAAGAGTTTATCCAAAAATTCTGTGAAATATGCAAGCTGATAAGATCAAAAGGACTAATGTGTGAGTTACACAAAATCTTCGACCCGCAAATTGACATTGAAAAGTGCGAGCTGTGTTTAGCTATTGGTGATTTCAACTGCTTTAGATAACCCTTTATAGCATAAAACGTAAATCAAAAGTTGAGGAACAAATCATGGGCTATCTGTCAGCTTGGAAAGTTCTAGAAGAAATGATTGCAGAATTTCGGAAAAGAGGAGTAACGATAACACCAGAAATGATAAACGATTTAAAATTCGCCAAAACGCTAATCAACATTTTAAAGGCTGATCCCACATGCACAGAAACAAGCCAAAAAATCGAAGAACTCCTAATGAAAGTCGAATCCTACCTTGTATCTGAGGGACAGAAAAAATTTGGCGCAGAATACATAGAAGCTTGGCTTAGACGAGTGGATGAGGCAATACAAAAACCACATGAAGAAGAGGCAGAAACAGAAACAAGGTTCGTTCTTGGGCTTCCGCGAGAACACAAGTGGATTCGTGTTAAACCTTCATCAGATTTGCCGATTGAAAAGCTGAAGCTTTTGGCTGAAGAATCAAATCTTTTATACGAGATGCAGAAGGATGGTTGCTTGCTCGTTTACGGTGAAGAAGAACGCATAAAAGATTTTGTTAAAAAGGTAGCTACAAAGCATGTATGATCCTTATTGGTACGTATAGCCTAACTTAATCTAGCTGAAAATTCATCTTAAAGTGTGCATAACTGTTAAAGCTTATTGCTAAAACCTTTTTATAGAAAAATCTTACAGAAGAGTCTTATGGCAAGATAGCTGCAACCTTTCGGTGTGGGTGAGGGCGCAAACTGAATGCCCTATATCAAAAAAATTGAGCTTAAGGGATTCAAATCCTTTGGTCCACAAACCGTTAAAGTAGTCCTAGATAAGGGTTTTACAGCCATAACTGGTCCAAATGGAAGTGGAAAAACAAACATTGTTGATGCGGTTTTATTCGCCCTAGGCGAGTTAAGCACGAAAAGGCTCCGCGCGGAAAACGCCGCAAAATTGATTTTTCACGGTTCGGAGAAGGCTGGGCTTGAAAGGGCGAAAATGGCTAAGGTCATCATACAATTTGATAATACGGATGGACGGATACCTGTAGACACTGCAACAGTTACAGTGTCACGTGAAGTTTATCGAAATGGTCAAAGCGTCTATAGGCTTAATGGAAGAAGAATATCACGAACTCAAATCCTAGAAATTCTCTCGATGGCTGGGTTAAGCTCAACAAGCCAAAACATTATCATGCAAGGCACGATAACGCGGCTAACGGATATCGCGCCGATGGAAAGAAGGAAAATAATTGAGGATTTGGTTGGAATAGCCCAATACGACGCGGAAAAGGCTGAAGCTGAGGAAAAACTCAGGGCAGCGGACATTTCCATACGAACTGCCATGGGAAGAATAGACGAGGTGCAAAGGAGAGTCGACGACCTAGAAAGGGAACGTAACCAGCTTTTGCGCTACAACTTCATCCAGCGTGAGATAGGAAAGTTTGAGGCAATAAAAATATCGAATGACATAATGCAGATTCAAAAAAAGATAGAGGAAGCAACATCCCAAGCGGAAAAAGTCAAAGAAAGGGTTGAAAAGCTGCGGCAACTGCGCGAAGATTTGCGTTCAAAGAGGAGGGGCATAGAAGGCGAGTGGAGAAAGCTAAGCTCAGAAATAGTTGAAGAGGGTGGTTCACAAGTTTTAAAGGTTCAAATGCGTATAGGCGAATTAAAATCAAAATTAACAGAATTAACAACACGCATAACTTCTGGGAAAACAAGCCTTGAAGGCTTAAGGCGCGTAAGAGAAAACAACCTCGCGCAATACGAGTCAATTAGAAAAGAAATTCGCGAAAACCGTTTGAGAATAAAGGAACTAAGAAGCGAATACGAAGCAATCCTAAACCAAATAAACGCAAAACAAGCCGAACATGACGCGCTTGCAAATGAAACGACTCAACTTTGGGAAAATCTCGGCGAAAACAGCAAGAAAATCCGAGAAATGGAACAGCAGATAGAAAATTGCTACAGAAGACTCTCATATTTACGCTCCGAATACGCAAAAAGCCAGACGGCAATAAAAGTTCGCATGAGAAGACTAAACGACCTCAAAAGCCGAAAAGAGAGGTTCACATCAACACTCGCAGAACTTGAGAAGTCTTTTGCTGAACTTGAAAAAGTGCAGAAAGAACAGAAAACACAGTTAAAGAACATGCAGCGAATGCTCGAACGGAAGATTGCGCAAAAAGAAGCCATCGAACGCGAGATAGCGGAAGCTGGAAAAATAGCAGATTCAGCAAAAGCCGCAGTAATAGAATTCGCAACACAAAGAGAACTCGCGGAAACCGTAGCCTCTGAAGAAAAAGCCCTCCGAAGCATAGAAGAACTCAGCGAACTCGGAGTAATCCAAGGCGTCTACGGCAGACTTCGTAACCTAATAAAAGTTGACAACGCCTATAAACGAGCTATTGAGGCTGCAGCGGCTGGCTGGCTTGACGCAGTCGTCGTAAAGGATTTTGATGCCGCTTTCACTTGTGCAGAAACCCTAAGAAGGATGAAGCTTGGGCGCATAAAAATAATTCCGCTTCAAGGAACTTCAAACCCTAAAGCCTTGAAAGTCCCACAAATGAAAGGCGTAAATGGCGCGGCATCGCTTTTCATAAAATGTGAAAAGCATTACGAGCCAGCTGTCAAATTCGTCTTTGGAGACACGCTAATAGTTTCAGATGAAAAAACCGCTTTCACACTGTCGAACGAGGGGTTTAGGGTAGTTACAGTTGACGGAGACTTATATGAGTCTGGGGGTGCGTTTGAAAGCGGCTATTATAGGGCGCCAATAGACTTTTCAACGATAATACCAAGCGAGAAAGCCATAAAAAGCCTAGATGAAGCCGTTAACGCCTTGCAGCAGCATCTCTCCAAACGCGGCACCGACTTGTCGGCATTTGAGGAGGAAATCGACAGAACACGCGTCGAAATTGCGCGCCTTTCAGAAGCCATAATAACGCTTGATAGGGAAATTGCGCGCGTCAAGAGAAATGTTAGAAGAACTAGAGCAAACGTCAAACGTGTTGACAAGAACATTGCCAAACTCGAGAAGGAAGTAGAAAATGAAAAGGCTCTTACGTGGAAGCACCGTGCTGAAAGTAGCTCAATTCAAAAGGAGATACGTAAACTTCAAAATGCTTTAGTTGCTCTTCGGCGAAAGGCAGACCCATCCTACATCCAAGAGTTAGAGGTCAAAAGGGAAAAACTTGCTGAGGAAATAATAGTTTTGAGACAGAAACTTGGCACGGTTCAAACTGAAATTTCGACGCTTCAGTCAAAGTTTGACAATGTTTTAAGGGTTGGTTATCAAAACGCGAAAATCCAGCTTGCAAAGGTTGAGCAGCAACTTCGAAAAGTGGAGAAGGAAGTAGAAGAAGCCGCAAAAGAGCGTGAATCTCTCAAACTTGAAATTGCAGAGCTTGAAAAGAGCCGTGTTGAACTCTCCAAAACTGTTTTGTCAGCGCGAGAAGAAGCGAAAAAGTTCACTTCTCAAATAGACGACATCGACAAGGAACTACGCAAACTCGACTCGGAATATGAGCAAGCTGACCGCCTTCTAAATCAACTCCAACTCAACATTCAAACTTCAATGCTTCAGCTTGAACAATACAGAAGCCAGCTTAGGCAATTTGGATACGAACAACCATTGCATGTGACGCCAGCCCAAGTTAATGAGGCAGAAACCTCCATCAAAATGATGCGCTTTGAGCTTGAAAGAATAGGCGCCGTGAACCAATTAGCGTTATCCCACTATGCTGAGCAAATTTCACGGTACAAGGAGCTTTCATTAAGGCTTAATGAGTTGGAAAGGGAAAAGCAAGCCATAGTCCAGTTTATGAACGAAATTGAAAGTAAAAAGCGTAGAGTCTTCATGGAAGCCTTCGAAAAAATAAACGCGAATTTGGCGAGGTACTTCAACAAGCTTACTGGCGGTGGCAACGCCACTCTGTTGCTTGAGAATGCAGATGAACCCTTTTTTGGCGGAATCGACATGATTGTTCAATTTCCAAACAAGCCTTCAATAATTGTAAGCGGGGCCAGCGGCGGAGAGCGTTCTGTCGCCGCAGTTGCCTTTATCTTTGCGATAAAGGAGTTCACTCCCGCATCCTTCTACATTTTAGATGAAATAGACGCGCATCTGGACGCCTACCATGTTTCGAAACTTGCTGAAGTGCTGCTAGAGGAATCCGAAAAAACCCAGTTTATAGTAATTACGTTAAAGCCTGAAATGGTAAATCGGGCGCAGAAAATCTATGGCGTTTACGAGCGCAATGGAGTGTCAAACGTTATATCCGCCAAGTTTCTTGAGGTGACCAACCAGTGACTGAAGCAGCCATTATAAGAAAGCCGTTTTACTTGCGACCACCATGGAACATCCTTTTCGAGTTTCACAAACTTGAGAAGCTTACTCCGTGGAACATCAACATAGCATATTTGTTGACAAGCTTTCTTGAAGAAATGGAAAAGGTTGGATACATTGATTTTAGGGCTTCAGGCGTAGCCCTTGACTCCTCCGCCTTCATATACCTCATGAAGTCAAAGCTTCTATTGAAGCTTGAGGAGCCTCCGCCTCCGCCGAAACCGCCGCAGGATTTCTTGCCTCCGCCTTTGTTTTTGCCGCTTAGGCACGAGTTAACTTCAACGACTATAAAACATCTGCTGGAGGTTTTGGACGACGTCTTGAAAAGTGAGAAGCTTGCTCCGCTGGAAAGAGGCGATGTCCAACCGATTCTTCCAACGCCATCTGACATTCTTCCGCAATTCGAAGTTTACTTGATGGAAATTGAACGTCAAATGGAAGAACTTTACAACACTCTCCTAGAGATGGTTAAGGGCGGCGGAATAATTCAATTCTCCACGCTAATTAAAAGCGTTGAAAGGCTCGAGGCAATCCGCAGGTTCATCCTACTCCTATTCTTGGCGCAAGACGGAAAAGTAAACCTATGGCAAGATGAGGAAACCGAGGAAATATACATAACCATTGGAGAGTTCAAACTTGCAGGAGACGAAGCAGCAAACGCTTGATTCAGATGAAGCTTTGCAGAAAATGCAAGCAGAAGAAAAACTAAAGCATGAATTGGCCCTATTAGAGGCTGCCCTTTACGTTTCTGGTCGCCCATTAGACTTGAACGAGTTGTGTTCTGTTCTAAAGACTCGCTCAAAAAATAAGACGCGTAAGCTCGCGAGGATGTTAATGCAAGAATATGCCAAAAGAAACACTGCCCTTGAAATTTTAGAGTTAAAAGACGAAAGGTTTGTTCTCCAACTAAAAGCCGAATACACACCACATGTACGAAAGCTTGTTAATAGGCCTTTGCTTTCCACTGGTCCATTGAAAACGCTTTCCTACATAGCCTACAAACAACCCATATCCCAAAAGAGGGTTATCGAAGTTCGTGGACGCCACGTTTACAGTCACATAAAACTGCTTAAGGAGATGAACCTAGTAAGCGCGGAGCGGAAAGGCCGCGTGACATTGCTCAGGACAACGGATTATTTTGCGGATTATTTTGGTTTAAGCCATGACATCCAGACAATGAAAAAAGAGCTGAAAAACGTTTTTGAAGACTTTTCAAAGCAAGAAAAGAGCGCAACCTCCAACGGATAGGTTTATATTACAAGAAAACTGTGATAGTGAACATCAACTCATGTTTAGAAGGCGAAAACAATGTCAGTCTGGCACGGCGACCTCCACAAGAAAAAGCCCAGTGGAGGCAGAAAACGCGCTTACAGAGGAAAACGAAAATTTGAACAAGGACGCTTTCCAGCAGAAACGCTACTAGGCGAGCCTAAAAAGAAAATTGAAAGAGGAAGAGGAAACACCATCAAAATTAAGGTTTTAAGCAACAAATACGCTTGCGTAACAGACCCAAAAACTGGAAAAACCGAAAAAGCTGAAATTTTGCGTGTTGTCAAAAACCCGTCAAACGTGGATTATGACAGGAGAGGCGTAATAACAAAAGGCGCAATAATAGAAACCACGCTGGGACTGGCACGCGTAAGCTCGCGTCCAGGACAAAACGGCATAATAAACGCAACGCTAATAACAGAAGAAAAAAGCTAATTTCCCAAGGCAACTTCCATTAGACATTACTAACGGCATACTAACGAAAATTAAGGGTTTAAGAAATTCTCGAAAGTTCATTATGCAGTTTTATATCTGCGTTCTTCCGTAAAAGATAAGAATCTGAAAGAGAAAATAACAAGAAATTATCATGAGTAAAAAGTTTGCCTCTATTTTAATCATACTTGTCTTGTTATTTGCCTTTAGGTTATCAAGAGTTAACCAAATGAGGGTAAAGTCTGCTAACAGTAGTCGTGTCCACAATCTAAACACTGGGATAAACTATACCACCATTCAAGAAGCAATAAATGCCAGTGAAACTGAGGATGGTCATGTTATATTCGCTGAAGAAGGAACATATTATGAGCATGTGACAATATCCAAGTCGATATGGCTTGTTGGAGAGAAGAGAGACACAACAGTAATCGATGGAAACGGCACAGGAACAGTGATTCAAATAACCGCAAATAATGTTAGCATCATCAATTTTACAATTAAAAATGCAGGAAAAGCGTGGAGTGGAAGTGGATAC
>Ga0315298_1000525_pt1 | contig 74079 bp, 73 predicted proteins | sample WHS_1_MG_FD_203077 | JGI IMG/M metagenome (GOLD analysis project Ga0315298, IMG submission 203077) | Extremophilic microbial mat communities from Washburn Hot Springs, YNP, Wyoming, USA - WHS_1_MG | ecosystem: Environmental > Aquatic > Thermal springs > Hot (42-90C) | place: USA: Wyoming... | reverse complement strand
CGCTCCTGCGCGCGCCGCATCTTGCTCGCAGCCACCATCTCCATGGCACGGGTGATCTTGCGCGTGTTTTTAACGCTCTTGATCTGCCCGCGGATTTCCTTGGCATTGGCCATGCTACTCTCCTAGTACGTCGAGCTGGACTTGAACTGCTTGATCGCCGCGTCGAGCTGCTTCTTGAAGTCTTCCGTCAGCTCTTTTTTCTCTTCAAGCCCGGCCATCAGGTCCTTGTCATTGCTGTGCAGGTAAGCCAGGAGTGCCTTCTCGAAAGGGCGCACATGGGCCACTTCGACATCATCCAGCGCACCACTGCTGGCGGCGAAGAGCGCCACCGACTGTTCGGCCACCGACATGGGCGAGAACTGGTCCTGCTTCAGCAACTCGGTGACACGCTTGCCGCGCTCGATCTGCTTGCGGGTGATTTCATCCAGATCCGAAGCAAACTGCGCGAAGGCCGCCAGTTCGCGATACTGCGCGAGATCCAGACGAATGCCGCCGCCCAGCTTCTTGATGATCTTGGTCTGCGCCGCGCCACCCACCCGCGATACCGATAAACCGGCATTGATAGCCGGACGGATACCGGAGTTAAAGAGGTCGGTTTCCAGATAGATCTGGCCATCGGTGATGGAAATCACGTTGGTGGGCACGAAGGCCGAGACGTCACCCGCCTGGGTTTCGATGATGGGCAGAGCGGTCAAAGAACCGGTTTTGCCCTTCACTGCACCGTTGGTGAATTTCTCGACGAAATCGGTGTTGACGCGCGCCGCGCGCTCCAGCAAACGGGAGTGCAGGTAAAACACATCACCCGGATAGGCTTCACGGCCAGGCGGCCGGCGGAGCAACAAGGAGATCTGGCGATAGGCCCAGGCTTGCTTGGTAAGATCGTCATACACGATCAGGGCATTCATACCGCGGTCGCGGAAGTATTCGCCCATGGTGCAGCCGGCATAGGGCGCCAGATACTGCATGGCGGCGGACTCCGAAGCGTTGGCGGCGATCACCGTGGTGTACTCCATCGCGCCGTGCTCCTCGAGCTTGCGCACCACGCCAGCGACGGTCGAAGCCTTCTGACCGACGGCGACATAGATGCACTGCACATCCTTGCCTTTCTGATTGATGATGGCATCGACGGCGACCGCGGTCTTGCCGGTCTGCCGGTCGCCAATGATCAACTCGCGCTGACCACGACCGATTGGCACCATGGCGTCAATCGCCTTGATACCCGTCTGCATGGGCTCATCAACGCTTTGCCGTTCGACCACGCCGGGCGCGATTTTTTCGAGAACGTCGTATTCCTCAGTTTCGATGGGGCCTTTACCGTCGATAGGCTGGCCCAGGGCGTTCACCACGCGACCCAGCAGCGCCTTGCCGATGGGAACCTGCATGACCCTGCCCGTACACTTGACGACGCCGCCCTCTTCGAGGCCGGAGAATTCGCCGAGCACTACCGCGCCGACGTTATCCTGTTCCAGGTTCATGGCCAGCGCGAAGCGGCCGCCGGGGAGTTCCAGCATTTCACCGTACATCACGTCTTCCAGACCGTGAATACGAAGAATACCGTCACTCAAGCTGATGATAGTGCCCTGCGAGCGCGTTTCGACACGGCCTTCGAAGCCGGCGATCCGTGCGCGGATCAGTTCACTGATTTCCGATGGATTCAGTTGTTGCATACTATTTCCTCAAGACTTAGCTGCGAAGGGTTCGGGCAAGTTGCTGCACTTGTCCACGCACGGAGGCATCTATGGTGAGATCACCCGTATGAATAACTAGGCCACCAATCAAAGCGGCGTCCACCGATTCCCGGAACGCGACCTGGCGACCGGCAAAACGGCGCTCCAGCGCCGATTGCACGGTCGTCTTCTGATTGGCATCCAGGGCGACGGCGCTGGTGACCAGAACGTCGACAATGCCCTCTGCGTGCCGCAGGGCTTCATCGAAAAGCGTGCCGATCTCGGCCGTCGCGGGCCACCGATCATGGTGGATCAACAAAGCCAGGAATGCCTCCCAAGCCTTGCTATCCACCTTCACTGGCGCCGCACTGAGCAGCGCCACTTTTTCGGCGTCGGCACGCTCGGGATCACTCAGAAAAGCCTGCGCCTGCGCATCCGCGATCATCGCGGCAAGTACCCGCAGAGCATCCGCCCAAGCCTGTTCCTGACCACTCTCTTTCGCCAAACCATAAAGCGCCTCGGCATAGGGGCGCGCCACCGTGATCAGATCGGCCATGGGAGTCTCCTCACAATTGGCCGACCATACGGTCGATGATGTCGCGATGCGTCTTATCGTCGATTTCCCGATGCAGGATGCGCTGGGTGCCATCGACCACCAGGTCCACCACCTGACCGCGCAACACTTCACGCGCCCGGTTGGTCTCGACGTCGATTTCAGCGCGCGCGCCGGCGATGATGCGATCGGCCTCCTCCCGCGCCTTACTCTGGGCCTCTTCGCGCAGTTCCACACCACGACGCTCGGCATTGGCGACAATTTCCATCGCCTTTTCCTTGGCTTCACGGAGCAGTTCTGTCGCCCGCTTTTGCGCCAGGGCCATTTCTTCCTTACCACGTTCCGCTGCTGCCAGGCCATCGGCAATTTTCGCACGACGATCGTCCATGACCCTGCGCAGAGGACCGTACATATACTTGTACAACAACGCCACCAGGATGACGAAGGTGATCAACTGAATGATCAGTGTTCCATTGATACCTACCGGATTCATGACTACCTCACTTGAAAGTGGGCCGGCTCAGCCGGTCCAGCATCAGCCCACCAGGAACGGGTTGGCGAAGAGGAACCAGAAGCCGAAGGCCAGAATAATGAAGGGGAAAGACTCCATCAAACCGGCAAAGATGAAAGTATTCACCAGCAACTGCGGGCGCATTTCCGGCTGGCGGGTGATGCCTTCGATGGTCTTTGAGGTGATCAGACCCCAGCCAATGGCGGAACCCAGACCAGCGGCGCCAAAAATGATACCTACGGCAATGGCAGTAGCAGCAACGATGATGGTATGTGCGTCCATGATAACTCCTTACAAGTGTCGCAAAGTGGAATAATAAACTTGTTAATGATCCTGCATGTTCGCCATGCCGAGGTAAACCACGGTCAGCACGGTGAAAATAAACGCCTGCAGGATGATGATCAAACTTTCGAACAGGGACCAGACCTCGCCCATAACCAGCTCGCCCCACCAGGGCAGCATGGCCAGCAGCAGGAAGACCAGCTCACCGGCGAACATGTTGCCGAAAAGTCGCAGACCAAGGCTCAACGGCTTGGTGATCTCTTCAATCAGCGACATGATGATATTCATCGGCGCCAGCCAGATACCGAAGGGATGGGTCAGATAGGTCTTGAAGTAGGAGAACCCCTTGACGCGCAGATTGGTCGCCACCATCAGCAGGAAGATCGCGATGGCCACGCCCAGCGTCGTATTCAGATTGACGGTCGGGGTGATGCGGAACTCCGTGATCCCAAACCAGTGCGCGATCATACCGGGTAGGTAGGCGGGGATAACATCCAGGCTGTTCATCAACAGAATCCAGAGAAAAACCGTTATCGCGACGGGCGCGATCAAAGGATCTTTAACGGGGAAACTGCCTTGCACCAGGTCGTCAATGAAATCGACCACGCCCTCCAGCCAGTTCTGCATCCCGCTGGGGACGCTGGCCTGCAAACGTGCGCCAACCACCATGGCGGTGATGACCAGAATGGCGGCCATGACCCAACCCATGACGATGGTGTCGAGATTAAAGGTCCAAAAACCTTCGCCGATGGACCAGTTTACGAGGTGATGGGCGATATCGCCTGATGCCACGCTTAACTCCTTTGCCTGGAACGTTCCCGCACCAGAAATGCCAAAAATACGAAATGGGTCAGCAAGAATCCGGCGACCAGCCCGACAACCGGCAGGTGCAACCAGAATATCGCAAAAATCAGTCCGAGGATGGTGATAATCCAGCGCTGCAACACCGCTCCGCCCAGGCGCTGTGCAGCGCGTTGCGTGGAGGCGGGGAGCGCGATAAGGCGTCCACCCAAAATGAGCATGTTGATCACGCTCAAAAATGCGGCAAAGAGTACTGCGTAGGCGGCTGCTCGCCCCCAGCGCCAAGCCGCTATGGCGGCCAGCAGCAGGGCCAACGTCAACACTGTTGCAGTCACTCGCCCAACATAGGACGAAAAATTCACCATCCCCGTTTGTTTTTCTTGCTCTTTCAATGGGCGGGTCTTGAATACGCGCAGAGTCTAAACAGGCTGGTGCAGCCCGTCAAGAGAGGGATATCAGCTTTCATCATCATCGAGCGACACGCCCAGGAGCTGGAAAAGCCCCGCCTCCTGTTCCGGATCGTCCCAGCGAATCCGTAACTCGCCGCCCCGCCCTTGCGCACGCAGCTCGACGGACAGCCCCAGGTGCGCGGCGATCCGGGCAGAAAGCGCGGCGATATTGGGGTCCGGCTCGGCCTTGGGTGCTTTGGCCCGGCCCTCGGCCTGGACCAGTCGCTCGGTGGCCCGCACACTCAGGGCCTCACGGACGACTTTTTCCGCAAGCCGCACCTGGCGCCCGTCCGGCAAGGTCAACAGGGCGCGGGCGTGTCCCGCGCTGAGGGCGCCATTTTCGACATGGCGATGGAGATCTGGACAAAGGCGCAGCAGGCGCAACTGATTGCTGATGGCGGCACGGGAACGACCCAGAGATTCCGCCAGCGCTTCGTGACTGAGGCCAAACTCGTCGAGCAGGCGTTGCAGGGCCTGGGCTTCTTCCAGGGGATTAAGGGCCTGGCGCTGGATATTTTCGATAATGCCGATGGCGAGGGCTTGTTCGTCACTGCACTCCCGGATCACCGCGGGGATATGGCTGAGGTTGGCCAACTGCGCGGCCCGCCAGCGGCGCTCACCGGCAATGATTTCGTAGCGACCGCCGCCGATGGCCCGAATAACGATGGGCTGCACCACCCCCTGACTGCGGATGGAGGCGGCAAGCTCTTCCAGAGACTCCTCGCTGATCAAACCGCGTGGCTGATAACGGCCGCGTTGCAGCAGATCAACGGGAACTTCGCGCATGGCGCCGCCCGCGTTCCCTTCACTGGCGAAGAGGGCGTCCAGTCCGCGCCCGAGACCGACCCGCTTCACTCCACCCACTCGCGACGTAAAAACTCAGCGGCGACACCCTGATAGGCCTGCGACCCGGCACAGGCCGGATCATATTCCAAAGCGGCGCGGCCAAAACTGGGGGCTTCGGCCAAGCGGATATTGCGGGGAACCACCGTACGATAGAGTTTATCCGGGAAATGGCGCTCCAGCTCCAGCCCTACTTCGGAGGAGAGGCGATTGCGCATGTCGAACATGGTTCGCAGCAGGCCATGCACTTCGAGCTGTGGATTGAGTTGCGCACGCACCCGGCGCACGGTGCCGAGCAACTGGGCCAGGCCTTCGAGGGCGTAATATTCGCACTGCATGGGAATCAGCACGCCATCTGCGGCGACCAGTGCGTTAATGGTCAGCATATTGAGCGCGGGCGGGCAGTCGATCAGCACATATTCGAAGTCATTCACTGGGGCCAGCGCATTTTTAAGATAGCGCTCACGGTTGGGGCGGCCATAAAGCTCAACCTCCGCCCCGGCAAGATCGGGGCTGGAGGGTGCGAGAGAGAGACCCGCCGGAGATGCGTTCAGCAGCACCGCGCTCAGCGGCAATTCGCCGAGGAGGACGTGGTAAATGGTCGACGTCGCGCCGCCGCCGAAACCAAGGCCGGTAGTGGCGTTGGCCTGGGGATCGAGATCGATCAGGAGGACGCGTTTGCCCACCTGGGCCAGTCCGGCGGCCAGGTTGACGGCGGTGGTGGTCTTACCCACCCCTCCCTTTTGATTGGCAATGGCGACAGTGCGCATGATGACTGGATGGACTTCCATCTTCGACAGTGGTTGCCCTTAGAGTACCCCGTAGCGGCGCAGGGGGCTAGGGCGTGGTTACGGACACCTCCCAGGAAAGCAGCAGACGGGGCGGCAGGTCGGGAACAGTGAGTTCCTGACGAGCGATGCGGAGGGTCGCGGCACGCGGCCAAGCGGCCAACTCCACCTCGACACCCGGACCCTTCTGAGCGAGCACCCGCGTGTGCGGACCCTGCAAGTGCCGGGTCATGGCGTCGAGACGGACAAGGGGCGCGGTGGCGCGGCTGATAATGACTTGCGGGAGGGAATCGGGGTGGTAGTCTTCGCTGCCCTGTGGAGCGACTTGCACGTTGGCCAGGCCGAGGTCCGCGACGGCATGGCGGAGGAAGGCCACCCGCTTGGCCGCCGGTTCAACCAGAGTAAACGGTTGCGCCGGGCGGCAAATGGCCAGGGGGATACCGGGCAATCCGGCGCCGCTGCCGATATCCACCACCGCGCCCGCCGGCAGGTAGGGTAGCACCGCCAGACTGTCCAGCAGATGGCGGGGCACCATCTCCAGGGGATCGCGCACCGCCGTCAGGTTGTGGGTCGCATTCCAGCGCTGCAGGAGAGCGAGATAGCGGACCAGCAGATTACGCTGCTCCGCATCAACATGGTCGAGGCCGAGGGCCGCCAGTCCGGCATCCAGACGGGCGCGCAACACCTGCGGAGATCGCTCCGGCTTGGCCATCGGAATCAGCCGGCCTGCTGCAGACCACGACGTTTCACGTGGATCAGGAGTAGAGAGATGGCCGCCGGGGTGACACCAGGGATGCGGCTGGCCAGGCCAATGGTCTGGGGCCGCTGACGGGCGAGACGCTGCAGCACTTCGGCAGAGAGGCCGCGCACCGCGGCGTAGTCCATGTCGGCGGGGATATCCGTGCCCTCCCAGCGCGCGGCGCGAGTGATCTCATCGTGCTGGCGGGCGACGTAGCCGGCGTATTTGCATTCGATCTCCAGTTGCTCCCGGGCCTGGGCATCCGTACAAAGAGGCAGTTCGAGGGCGTTGAGCAGGCTGACGTAATCCCAATCGGGGCGGCGGAGGAGTTCGAGGGCGCTAACATCGCGGGAGAGGGGCTGCTCCGTCTTCGCCGCGATACGCCCGGCGCTGGCGCTGCCGGGGTGGATGCGCAGGCCTGCAAGGCGGCGGCGCTCCGCCTGCACGATGTCCTGCTTGGTACTGAAGGCCGTCCAGCGCACGTCATTTACCAACCCCAACGCCCGGCCATGGGGAGTCAGGCGCAGGTCGGCGTTGTCTTCGCGCAGTTGCAGGCGATACTCGGCGCGGCTGGTGAACATGCGGTAGGGCTCGTCGAGACCGCGGGTGACGAGGTCATCCACCATCACCCCCAGATAAGCTTCATGGCGGCCGGGCGTCCACGCCGCGAGGTCGCGGGCGCGGCGGGCGGCGTTGAGTCCGGCGAGCAGCCCCTGCGCCGCGGCCTCTTCGTAGCCGGTGGTGCCGTTGATCTGGCCCGCACAGAAAAGACCGGGCAGGCGCTGGCTTTCGAGGCTGAGATGGAGGTCGCGAGGGTCGAGGTAGTCGTACTCGATGGCATAACCGGGACGCAGGAGAACGGCGTTCTCCAGACCGCGCATACTGCGCACCAGTTCCACCTGCACGGTAAAGGGCAGGCTGGTGGAGATGCCGTTGGGATAAACTTCGTGGGTATCGAGACCTTCCGGCTCCAGAAAGATCTGGTGGGAATTCTTGGCGGCGAAGCGCACGACCTTATCTTCGATGGACGGGCAGTAACGCGGGCCCACCGACTGAATGTGGCCACCATACATGGCCGACTGGTGCAGATTCGCGGCGATGATCTCGTGGGTGCGAATGTTGGTATGGGTAATATGGCAGGCGCGCTGGGGCACCGCGATGCGCTGGGTCATGAAGGAGAAGGCGGGCGGCGGAGTGTCGCCGGGCTGCGCCTCCAGTACGCTGTAGTCGATGCTGCGACCGTCGATGCGCGGCGGCGTACCGGTCTTCAGGCGCGCCACCGGAAAGGCCATCGCGCGCAGGCGCTGGGCGAGGGCGTTGGAAGGCGGGTCGCCGGCACGGCCGGCGGCGTAATTCTGGTCACCCATGTGCACCCGGCCCCCGAGGAAAGTCCCCGTGGTGAGGACGACTTGGGGTGCGCGCAGCACCAATCCCGTTTCGAGGACGACGCCCGCGAGCGCATCACCCTCCATGAGCAGATCGCCGACCATGCCCTGGAACAATTGCAGGGCGGGGAGGTCTTCGAGCAGGCGCCGCACCGCGCATTTGTAAAGGCCGCGGTCGGCCTGGGCGCGGGTGGCGCGTACCGCCGGACCCTTGCTGGCGTTGAGTGTGCGGAACTGGATACCCGCCTGATCGATGGCGAGGGCCATGATGCCGCCGAGGGCGTCGACCTCTTTGACCAGATGCCCCTTACCGATACCACCGATGGCCGGATTGCAGGACATCTGGCCGATGGTGTCGAGGTTCTGGGTGAGCAGGAGTGTGCGCACGCCGAGACGGGCGGCGGCGGCGGCCGCTTCCGTCCCGGCGTGACCGCCGCCAACGACGATGACATCAAATTGATTTTGCATGCCGGGATTATCCGCGCTCCCGCCGGGTTTTGGCAATTTTTTTCAGGATAAAACGCGCCGCGAGGGGGCCCCTGATCACTTTGCCATCCCTACCCAATTGGATGAGCCGGTTTGCGCCGACACGGTAGAGCGCCGGCCCAGCGCTCACGCCCTCCAGCCGGATGGTGTTGCCATCGACCCAGGAGAACACATTCCCGCGCCGAAAAAGCTGGTCATCACGACCCACGTATTGGGTGGTGATTTCATAGGTGTGATCTTTATGTAACGTGATGATCTCACGCACGCCGGGGCAGTCTGCGCAGGGCAGCACACCCGCATAGGTGCCAACCCAGTCCAATGTCGCATGACGGGTGTGGGCGATGCCCGGCTTCGGGGCCGGCGTCCGGGTTGTTGCGGACGGTTGAGTGGCGCAACCGGCCAGGAGAATGGCGACGGAGAGAAACAGGGCGCGTTGCGCATAACAAGCGTCCCAGCGCGTCCGTTTTTCGTCGTCGATCATGGCCAGATCCTCAGTGCTCGTGGCGGATGCGCGGCAGCAGTTCGCTGAGGTTGCAGGGGCGGTGCCGGATATCCAGTTGCGGGATGATGATGGCCTCCATGCCGAGACGGACGCCACCGGTGGAACCGGGAAGAAGGAACACGATGGTGCCGTCGCAGATGGCGGCCTCGGCACGGGACTGGATGGTGCTGGTGCCGATCTCCTGATAGGAGAGCATGCGGAAGAGTTCGCCGAAGCCGGGGATGGGCTTGCTGACGAGGGGGGCGAGGGCTTCGGGGGTGACGTCGCGACCGGTGACGCCGGTACCGCCGGTGGCGATGATCACGTCGATGGCGGGGTCGGCGATCCAGTCACGCAGTTGCGCGCGCAGGCGTTCGGCGTCGTCGGCGATGATCCGGTGAACGGCGATCCGGTGTCCGGCCTGACTGGCGAGCTCGGCAATTTTGTCACCGGACTTGTCGGTTGCTGGCGTACGGCTGTCGGAAACGGTGAGGATGGCAATGGCGAGGGGTAAAAAGGCTTTGCTTTCGGGTGGCTGCTGCGCACTGCTCACGGCGGTATTCCCTTTACAGGATGACGGAAAGTCCAGTATAAAAGGCTCCGTCCTGCGGTCCAAGGGGCACGGCGTGCGGCGCCCTCCATAAGCGCCGACTCCGGGCACCGGCGCCGAAATAGCCCGCTTCTGATCTGGAGAGCATCATGGATGTGTCCCTGCCAGCAGATTCGCATGCCCTGACGTCGGCGCCCGAACCGGCGGCGGGCGGCTGGCAGCATCTCACGGCGCCGCTTCCGGCGGACTGGCAACGGGCGGGGCAGTCGGCGGACGACTGGGACTTTGCCCAGGATATCCTCGATCCCGATGAGCGCTCCTGGCTGCGCCGCGATGGCGCGCGCGTCTTCATTACCTTGCAATTCCCGGTGAAAGGTAATGACGCGGATGCCGATAGCTGGGAACAACGGCCCCTGGGCATCATCCTGCAAGGGAACCGGATTACCACGGTGCTGGCCCGGGATTTGGCGCCGTTATCGCCTTTTTTCGCGCAGATGGAGCATCTTTCCAGCCCGCCGGAAAGCGTCGAAATCCTCGCCGCCATCCTCAAGATTCTGGCGCAGAGCTACGAAGACGCGCTGCATCAACTCAATGCCGCCATCCACGACAACGAGCAGCAACTGGACTGGACCCAGAGCAATGGCGACTTTTTCACCCTGCTGGAGATCAGCAAAAGCCTGACCCGCTTTGAGGTGGCGCTGGTCGGCAATATCGCCACGGCCTTCAAGATTTCCCGTTTGCCGGAAATCCGCGACGATCTGCCCGCCGCCCAGCAGATCGACACCGCCCTGCTGGAATTGCAGGTAGCCCATGAGCGGGCGCGGGTCTACGCCGGAACCGGTACGTCGATGATGGACGCCTACGCGGGCATGGTGCAAAACAACATCAATCATGGTCTGAAGGTGGTGACGGTGCTGGCCATGATCTTTTATGTGCCGAGCCTGCTGGCGACCCTCTACGGCGTAAATACGACCCTGCCGTTCCAGAAGACGGACTGGATTTTTTGGATCGTGCTGGGTCTGGGGGTGAGCATTTCCACCGGGCTGGCGCTGATTTTCAGGCGGAAAGGCTGGATATGAACGAACTGAAGGGCGCACGGAGGGGGCGGAATGCTGCATTGGTTTAACGAAAAGACGGATGCCGAACTGAAAGTCACCGCCGACTTCGAGTGGCCACCGAGCGCGACCTGGATTCAGGTGGTGGCGCCGACGAGCGCGGAGCTGGATTTTGTCGCCAAGCATTTGCAGGTGCCGGATTATCTGTTTCAGGACGTTTCCGACGAGGATGAGCGCCCGCGTCTGGAGCGGGAGGGCGATATCGTCCTGATCATCCTCAAGGTGCCGGCCCCCATGCAGGCCGCCGCCGAACTGCACTTCCGTACCCTGCCCGTGGGGCTCTGGCTCCTGCCCCAGCAGATGGTGACGGCCAGTGCCCAGCCCCTCGCCCTCTGGGACGAGTTGCGCGGGCAGCGCCAGCGCGGTAAGCCCCTGCATGTGCGCGGGCTGCTGGCGGAGATCTTTCAGGCCATCGCACGGGACTATTTGCGCGCCCTGCGCATTATCAATACCGAAATTGCCGCAACCGAGAAAATACTTCGCAACTCTCAGAACAACAACGAATTCTTTAGACTTCTCGCGCTCAACAAGAGCCTCATCCTCTTTTCTTCGGCGCTCAAAGGTAATATCTCGGTCGCGCAGCAAACCATGCGCCTGCCGCTGCTCAAACAAGGCGAGGGCGACCTGGAAGACATCGCCGACGCCCTCATCGATCTTCAGCAGGCGCGGGACATGACCGAAATTTACGCCTCCACCATTACCAACATGATGGATGCCTATGTCGGCGTGCTGCAAAACAATATCAGCAACACCCTGAAAATCATCACGGCCTGGACCGTGGTCGTGGCGGCCCCGGCAACGGTGGCGAGCATCTACGGGATGAACGTACCCCTGCCCCTGCAGAATTGGATTTATGCGTGGCCGGTGCTCATGGGGGGCGGCTTTGCGATATCCGGGATGCTGTTCATGATTTTCCGCAAGAGAGACTGGATCTGAGCGCGCGCCATGGGTTGCCAGTTTTACGATAAAAGCGCAGGGGCATGGGTCGCCGCCGAACGCTATACGGCGGACGGACTTTTTCTGCTGACGCCGGAGCAGGTGGGTCGGTGTCCGCAATTGGAAGCCGCGCTGCGGCACTGCGTAGAACAACGTCTTTGTTGTCGGCATGAGGAGATAACCCTGCGCCTGCCCGTAGCGCTGCTGGAAGAAGATGCGCAGTTCGGCACGGTGGCGCGGATGGCGCACCTGACCCTGCATCATACGCCACGGAGTCTGGCGATTCTGGGCGAGGAAACGTTGATCCAGCCGCTGCAGCAGGACTGGCTGGGCGAGTTGCGGCAAAGCGCCATGGGCGAAGTGCTGCAGCGCGTGCTGCTGAACGTCATCTATAGTCACGAGCGGGTGGCGCGGGTGCTGGTGGAACGCTTGCAGGCGCTGCGCATGGCCCTCAAAACCTCCATGGATAACGTCGAACTGCGCCAGATTGTGGTCCTGAATCGAGACCTCGGCGAACTGGTTATCGCCCTGCGGGAAACCGGCCTCATTCTCCGCGATGCGCTGCGTGCCACACCCGGTGAATCACCGATCTATCCGTTGCTGGACGTGGCGCTGCGCGAGCAGCGCCGGATAGAAGAGGGCGTGAATCTGATTCATGAGCGCTATCTGACGGTGACCAATGCCTATAATGGCATTGTCCAGAACAATGCCCATACGGTGATGAAGGTGATGACGGTATGGCTGGCCCTGCTCATGATGCCCATCGCTTTCATCATGCCCTGGCACATGATGACGCCCTTGCCCCTCGAGCACTGGCGTTATCTCTGGTTCGGATTGCTCGCCTATGTCTTTGGCGTGACCTGGCTGTTCGCGCACTGGGCGCGCAAACACGGCTTTTTTTCCATGTGAGGGCGGCTCCATGATGCGCATCACCCGCGATTGTCTGCTGTCCGGGAACGCCAACCGGCGGAGCTGGATGGCGTTGGTCGCCCCCTCGGCCAACGAGCTGACGCAGGCGGCGGCGACCCTGGACATCCCCGAGAGCTTTCTGCGCAAACGCCTGGAAGGCGAGGCATCGCGCCCGCTGATCAAGGAAGAGCGATTGATTTCCCTGCAATTCCAGGTGCCACTACCGAAAGAGGGCGCGGCAGGACAATTCACGCTGGTACCTCTGAGTTTGTATTTCGTACCCGGCTATTTTGTCACCCTGACCGAGCGGGAGATTCCCTTCCTGAGCCGATTGATTGATCCGCGGAAACCACGTAAACGCTGGGAACTGGTGCTGCGCATCATCGCCGAAGTCACGCGCAATTATCTGCCCACAGCGCGCTCGGTGGCCCGGGAGATGGCCGTGGTGGAACGGGATCTGCGCCAGGCGCAACGGCATGACGTGGTATATCGCGGTCTGGACATCAATGATCGCCTGCTGGCACTGGATCTGGGCCTGCTGCAACTGGAGTACGTGGTCAGTGAAATCGGCCACTTCCTGCCCGCCGAGGATGCTGACCTGATGGAAATCCATGAAGACACCCGCATCGAGCTGTCCCAGGTGCGGGATCAGGTGGACAGCGATCAGGCGACCATCAATGAGCTGCTGGAGTCTTATGCTTATGTGGTGCACAACAATGTGAACCACCTCTTCAAGTTCATGGCGGCGCTGATTATTCTCGCGACGATTCCGCTCTTTATTCCGGGCGCCGCGGCCATGAATGTGCCGCTAGGGCCTTTTCCACACTGGCGTTATGGCTTTGCGGCGGTGACCGGCGGGCTGCTGCTGGTGGAAGCGCTGACGGCGTGGGTATTTTATCGCAAGGGGTGGCTACGGCTGGATTGACGGAGATCTCATAGATCTGTGGGATGCGCGCCGTAGCTGTTCATCGCGGCAGCAATATGGCGTATGGTGGGATATGGTTAGGGTTATACCAACTGGGCAAAGAATCAAAGAAGGTGGTGAATGACGGTATCGGCGGTTTTATTGTTGGCGGCGCTATCCGCATGGATATTGCTGGAACTGTATCTGGAATATTTTTTCCGGTCACCCATGCATGCGAACAGGCAGGATGGTGGCTCCTCAAGCATATTCAACACCGCGATCTTTGCCAGCGTCGGAAGCTGGGCTTGTATGGTGGCGGCGGAAGTCCGCCATGAGCCGCATATAGCGCTATATCTGCCGCGGGTGGGTTGTTCGCTACTGGTGGCGGGATTACTGTTGAGATCATATGCAATCATGACGTTAAGGAGATTTTTCACCGTGGACCTGGCCATCCAGCCGGGACATCGACTGATCCGGCATGGACCGTACCGCATGGTGCGCCATCCGTCCTATACGGGGGCGCTTCTGTGTTTCTCCGGCTTGGCGCTGTCGTTTGGTTGCTTGACCACCGCGGTCATGATCATCCTTCCCGTCATTGTGGTCTACCTCTGGCGAATCGCCAAAGAAGAACACATCCTGACGGTCGCGTTCGGACCCGCTTATCAAGAATACCGCTATCGCACCTATCGGCTCATTCCAGGGGTCATTTAGCGGGTTCATCTTTGCAGAGCCTCGGCACAAAGCTCCAACCAATGCCGCACCGGTGTCGCACACCCACTCTGCAAATGCATCTGACAACCAATATTAGCCGTAGCGATACAATCCGGCTGTTCGGCCTGCAAAGCCTCCAGCTTCTGATTGCGTAACTGCCGGGACAGCACGGGCTGCAGGATGGAGTAGGTGCCCGCCGATCCGCAGCAGAGGTGGCTGTCGCGGACGCCGGTCAGGCGGTACCCCGCCCGTTGCAGGAGCGTTTCGATCCCCCCTTGCAGGCGCTGGGCGTGTTGCAGGGAACAGGGGGCGTGGAAGGCGACGGTGCCGCGATCGGCAGCCACAAAAGGGACTTCCTCGGCGTGGTCCAGGAGCCATTCGCTGGGGTCGCGGGCCAGGGCGGCGACGCGGGCGGCCTTTTCGGCATACACCGGATCGCCTTGTAACGCCTCCCCGTATTCCTTGACCATGCTACCGCAGCCGCTGGCGCTGACCAGAATGGCTTCGGCTCCGGCTTCAATCAGCGGCCACCAGGCGTCAATGTTGCGGCGCATGTAGTCTCGGGCTTCGGCGTGGGCGTTGAGATGCAGGCTGAGCGCGCCACAGCAGCCGGCGCTGGCCGGAACCTCGGCGGCGATGCCGAGGGTGCCGAGCAGCTGTTCCAGAGCCGCCCCCGTCGCCGGGCTCATCACGCTTTGTACGCAGCCGGCGAGGGCGATGACCCGCCGTTGCTGGGCCGATTTCAAGACGGTGGATCTGACCGACAAGGGTTTGGGCAGCGCCGGGACCTTGCGCGCCAAGGCTTCCGGCAGCAGGGGTTTGCAAGCATCGCCGAGTTGTAGCAGCAGCCGGAAGCGCTCCGGGTGCGGGACGATAGCGCGCAGCAGTCGGCGCTTCAGCCGCTCCACTGCCGGACGGCCCACTTCGGCTTCAATATACTCGCGACCGATTTCCGCCAGACGCGCGTAGCGCACGCCGGATGGACAGGTCGTTTCGCAGGCGCGGCAGGTGAGGCAGCGGTCCAGATGGGTCAAGGTATGCTCCGTGGCCGGGGCCCCGGCGAAGAATTCCTTGATGAGGTAGATGCGACCGCGTGGACCATCCAGTTCGTCACCGAGAAGCTGGTAGGTGGGACAGGTGGCGGTGCAGAAGCCGCAGTGGACACAAGTGCGCAGAATGGCGTCGGCCTCGGCCACAGCGGGGTCGTCCTGAAAGCGGGGGGCGATCTGGGTTTGCATGGGCGGGCCTCAGAGTGCGGCGAACATGCGGCCGGGGTTGAGCAGGGTATGGGGGTCGAAGGCGGCTTTGAGTCGTTGTTGTATCGCCAGCAGTGGTGGCGCGAGGGGATGAAACACTTCGCCGCCGCGCTCACCGCCGCGAAACAGCGTCCCGTGGCCACCGTGCTGCGCCGCCAACCGCTGCACGGCTGTGGCATCACGGAAGCCACGCAACCAGCGCTGGCCGCCGCCCCATTCGATCAGGGTCTGGCCGGGGAGGGGCAGAGGCGGTGTGGCGGGGGCGACGGCCAGGCGCCACAAGGGCGCATCCCCCTGAAAAAAGACGTGGCGCTGCTCGCGCCAGTCGTCCCAGAAGGATGCCGCCTCGGCATCAGCCAGGCGCTCACCACCGAGCCGGGCTTGTGCGGCCTGCACGGCGCTCCCGATGCCCGAAAGACGGACATACAAATGTTCACCATCATAAGCCGTGGCGGAGAGCGGCAGGGGCTGTCCGGCCCAGAGATTCATGCGCTGGATGGCGGCGGCGGGAGCTGCCGACTGGCGCAGGGTCAGGCTGTGACTGGGGCGGGGCAAGACCTTGAGGGTGACATCCAGCAGGACGCCGAGGGTGCCCAGCGCCCCCACCATCAACCGCGACACATCATAACCGGCCACATTTTTCATGACCTGCCCGCCAAAGCGCAGGATCTCGCCTTGGCCGTTGAGGATACGCATGCCCAGTACAGCATCGCGGGCCGATCCGGCGTAAGGGCGGCGCGGACCGGACAAGCCGCAGGCCAGCGTGCCACCGATGGTCGCGGCGGGTCCGAAATACGGGGGTTCAAAGGGCAGCATCTGTCCGGCTTCCGCCAGTTGCGCTTCGAGTACCTGCAAGGGCGTACCGGCGCGCAAGGTGATAAAGAGTTCATTGGGCGCATAGTCGACGATGCCCTGATGATCGCTGAGGTCGAGCAGGTCGCATTCCAGCGCTTGCCGGCCATAGAAGGCCTTGGTCCCGCCGCCGCGAATGGTGAGGGGTCGGGATCTGGCATGGGCCTCCTGCACGGCCGCCTGTAGGGTCTGGCTCTGGTCCATGTCAAAAACGCTCCAGTTCGGGGAAGGGCAACTGGCCATGATGCACATGCATGGCCCCCAGCTCGGCGCAGCGATGCAGGCTGGGCACGGCCTTTCCGGGGTTGAGGCGGCCTTCGGGGTCGAAGGCCGCTTTGATGCGATGTAGTTGCGCCAACTCGGCGGCATTGAACTGGACGCACATGCTATCCAGCTTCTCGACGCCGACACCGTGCTCGCCGGTGACAGTGCCACCGACAGCCACACAGAGTTCGAGGATGCGCCGTCCAAATGTTTCGGCGGCGTGCAACTGCCCTTCGGCATTGGCATCGTAGAGAATCAGGGGATGCAGGTTACCGTCGCCCGCGTGGAAGACATTGGCCACCCGCAGACCATATTCGACCGACCAGGCGGCGATCTGCTCCAACACCTCGGCGAGACGCTGACGGGGTATCGTGCCATCCATGCAGTAGTAGTCCGGGGCCAAACGCCCCACCGCCGGGAAGGCGGCTTTGCGGCCTTTCCAGAGCAGCAGGCGGGTCGCGGCATCCTCGGCCATGCGGATGGCGCTGGCGCCGTGCCGTTGGAGAATCACCTCCACTGCCAGTCGGCGCTCTTTCAGCTCTACGGCCGAACCGTCCAGTTCGCAGAGGAGGATCGCGGCCGCATCGCGGGGATAGCCGGCGTGGACAAAATCCTCGGCGGCTTCGATGGCGAGCCGATCCATCATCTCTAATCCGGCAGGGATGATCCCGGCGGCAATGATGGCACTGACCGACTCCGCCGCCGCCACGACGCTGGTGAAGGCGGCAAGCAGCACCAGCGTATGCTCCGGCACCGGCAGCAGGCGCACCGTGCATTCGGTCACCACCCCGAGCAGGCCCTCGGAGCCGGTCATCAGCGCCAGCAGATCATAGCCGGGGCTGTCGGGGGCCTGACTGCCGATCTGCAGGACCTCGCCCGCCGCCGTCAGCACTTCCAGCGCCAGAATATTGTGGACGGTGAGACCGTATTTCAGGCAATGCACACCCCCGGAATTTTCCGCCACATTGCCACCGATGCTGCAGGCGATCTGCGAGGAGGGGTCGGGGGCGTAATACAGGCCCAAGGGCCGCGCCGCTTCGCTGATGGCGAGATTCCGCACGCCTGGCTGGACGCGTGCGCTACGGTTTTCCAAGTCGATGGCGAGGATATCACGCAGGCGGGCCAGACTGAGGAGGACGGCGCCGCGGATCGGGCGCGCGCCCCCCGATAGACCGGTACCCGCGCCACGCGGCACCAGCGCCACGCCGTAGCGCTGGCAGATTCGCAGGACCGCCTGCACGCCCTCCCGGTCCGTGGGCAAGACCACACAGAGCGGCAACTCGCGCAGCACCGAGAGGCCGTCACACTCATAGGGGCGTAACTCTTCCGCACTGCTCAATACCGCATCCGCAGACAGCGCCGCCCGCAGTTCGGCGAGGAAAGCGGCGCTGTCAGGAGGGGCAGACATGAAACGCGTTACTCAATTGCCGCACCGCGCAAACACCGACGGACGAGCGCGAGGCCCTCCGCATCCCCCACATTGCCGGGGAAAATCACCACCGGCAGGTTGGGCGTGCGGGGATGATCAGCAGGACAAGTCACTACCGAGCAGCCCGGCAGAATCTGCCCCATGACCCGCGCCATGCGCAGGGCAAGACCGCTGCTGAGCACATCATTGGAGGTGATGCCGCCCTTGCTGATGAGAAAACCGAGGTCCTCCGGCAAGCCCCGCACCACGGCCATGAGGAAGGCCGACACCCCCTCTCCAAAGGCCAGGCGGGCAGCCTGATCGGCAAAGCGGCGCTCACTGCGGCTGGTGTAGATGACCACGTCCAACCCTTTGTCGTGCGCCGCCGCCGCCCGCTGCAAAATGGCTGGCAATTGCCTGGACCCCGCGTCGCCCGCGCAGGCATCCACATTCACCTCGATCGCCTCCAGACCGGGCTCCTGCAATAGGCGCTCCAGTTGCTCGGTGGTTTTGCGCACATGAGAGCCGACCACGATGGCACCCGGCTTGCCGCCGCGTACCAGTCGCGCCATAGCAGTGGCCGCGACCGGCTGCGGCGGCAAGTCCGCCAGCGCCGTCAACAGGCTGGCGGCGCTACGGAACAGGAAGCGCTTGCCCTGTGCCGCCGCCACCCGCAAATCCCGGGCAAAAGCGGCGAGATCGGCAGGTTCCACGGCATCCACCACCACACAAGCGTTGTCCTTGAGCGCCAGCAAACGCGGCAGACAACCGGCGTGCAAATCCGCCAGCGTAAGGCGCTCCGTTGCCGCCGCCGGAATCCGCCCCTGGGTCTTCTCCTCCACATAATCCGGCAAATAGCTGTGATGGAAGGCGAACACCGAATCCTGAGCAAATTCCGTCTCGTGGGCTGGCGTTTCAACCCCGTTCTGGCGCACGTAATGCACGCTGTCGCGGGTGATGCGCCCACCCTCGAAAAAAGCGGGGACCAGGAAGTGGGCGTCAAAAGGCCCCAGTTCCGCGGCCATGACGTCGGTTTCCACCGGATAATGGCCGCGCAAGGTGGAATCGGAACGGCTCACGAGAATAGGCTGTAGCGCCTGCCCCGTCGCCGTCAGGCGATCCAGCGCCAGCCGCAGATTCTGGCAGATTTCGCGGGTCACCGCCGCCGCCCGCGCTGCCGCCATGCCGCGGGTGTTGCTGAGGACAAAAAAGAGCGGAGCCGGATCGCGCAGGGCGATGCCCAGCGTTTCCGTATCCCAACGGGTCAGCAGCAGGCACGAATGCACCGTTTGCGAACCCGTGGGGTCGTCGTCAATGACGATGATCTTGCTGTCGCTCATCCGGTCGTCCCTAACCGGCGTCAAAGCCGTGGATTTTACCGACGATGGTCTCGGCGGTAATCCCGTTGAAGGCCATCAACTCGCCCGGCGTCGCGGTGGTCTCACCCCGCAACCAGGCCAGCACATCGCGCTGTGTCGCCCGGCTGCGCAGCAGCACCGGCTCCAGCGCTCCGGAGGTGCCGCCGCTGATGCCCAGCAGCCAGTCCCCGGCGAAGAGGGCGTGGAAATCCGCGTCGCCCATGAAGCCGGTATCGGCTTCGGAGACGGTATGCGCGGCCACATCCGCCGGACGGTACAACTGACGGGGGTTGATCACTGAAACGATCCGCACCCGGTAACCCTCTGTCTCCAGCACATCCCTGGCCGCAAAAACCGGCAGCAGGACCATATCGCCGGTCACCGCCAGGGTCACGGTGCCGCGCTGCCCTGCACCCGTATCATGCAGGAGCGCCGCCCCCTTACGCACCGCCGCGCGGGCCTGTGCCATGGTCAGGCGCACCGGCAGGGGGCTCTTGGAAGCCACGATCACCATCGACTTGTTGACACTGTTCACCGCGTACTCGTAGGCCGCCTGGATGGCATTGGCATCGGTGGGATAGAGCAGGAATACGTTGCCGTTGCGCATCTGCGCGGCAAAGTAATTCTCGATCTCCGGACGCTGATGGGTCCAACCGTTGCGGCCCTGCTCCAGCGCACCGGCGGTGAACATACAGACGGTGGACGGGGTCTTGCGGCGCAGCTCGGCCATGGCCTGGGCCACCGTCTGCATAATGGGCCAGCCGTTAATGGCGAAGGACTCATAAGACAGCCACAGGGAACGGCTACCGAAGAGCGCCAAACCCGCCGCCAGACCCGCACAGGCGTCTTCGTTCAAGGGCTCATAAACCTGCCCGCCGGGCTGCTGGTTGTACAGCGGATCCACGGTGGGGTGGCGGATTTTCAGGGCATCGTTGATGTTCTTCATGGCCGAGGCTTCATTGCCGTCGGCGTTGGTCACCACGAAGCGCGGGTCCTGCTGCCCCAGCCAGGCCACCAGCGCGCCCATGGCGGTGGCGGGCACGGCCTGCTCGCCGACATTGAAATCCTGCATGGGGAAGTCATCCAGCCGGGCGATGTCCAGCACCTGCTCGGTCACCGCCGTTTTGGCGGCAGGACCACCACCGGCCCGCGCGAAGTTCTCCCGCACCAGCGCCCAGGCTTCCGGACTGAGGGCACGTTGCTCCAGCGCCGTCTTGATCTCCGGCGATTCCGGGGTGTCCTTGGGATAGAGATTGTGGGACTTGGCACCCGAAACATGCACACCCGCACCCTTCAACTGCTTGAGGATGAAGGCGCTGTGACGACCACTCAGGGCGTGCTCCGCCGCCCTGGCCACACCGGTCAGCACCGCCTCCATAAAAGCCAGACGCTGACCGAAGGAGAAGCGCGCGGAGTCGACATAGGCCCCTTCCTGACCGGCGTCGTCGAAGTCCCTGGCATCCACGAGGATGACTTCGTCGAAGTCATGGGCGCGCCAGTAGGCGATCATCTCGTCATTCGTCATCAGGGAGACCATGGAGTGATGCTCCTGACTGAAGCCGTTCCAGACCAGCACCGGCAGGTAATTGGTGACCTGCGGGTAGGCAAAGTGGAAGTGCTTCATGGCGCTCAGCACGTACGGCTCGCCGAAACCGCCATCGCCGATGGTCACCGGGAAGAGGGTGCCGGGATGCAGCAACGCGCCCGCCATGGCGAAGTGCTGTCCCTGCCCCAATGGACCCGCCGGCGCCAGCAGGCCGGGGATGGCGCCGGAGAGATGGCCGAGCAGACCATGCCGCTCGCGGAAGCGCGCCATCATGTCATTCATATCGCGGATACCCATGTCCTCCAGCGAGCTGTCGAGGAACATGGCGCTGTAGAAACCGGGGGCGTGGTGGCCCACCTCGGTGACGATGTTGGTATGACCGAGCATCACCAGCGCCGCATAAGCCTCAACGCTGGAGGCAAAGCCGCCGGGATGGCCGGAGGACTTGGCGGCGCAGACCTGCAAGGTGCAGTAGCGCAGGGCGTCGGCCATGAGCAGGGTCTGGTAGACGGCTTCCTTGGCCGCGGGATGGGGGACCGCCTTGTGGCCGGCGGCGATGGCGGCACTGCGGCCATACTCCGCAAAATTTGGCCACGATTCACCAAAGTGGAACATACCCGCGCAGAAGGCGGGAGCGTTAGCGGGCAAGGTGCTTTGGGCGGTCATGGTGCGATGATCCTGTGACAAAAAAGATTGCACCCACTCTAAGCAAGACCGTATGATTCCGCAATAGGGTATCGTTTCCACCATACGGAATATTCCATGTCAGACTCCGCCAGCGACAGAAACTCCTCCATTCAGGTCATCGACCGCCTGCGCGCCCTGCTGGACGCCCTCGCGGCGGAGGGCGGCAACGCCCCCCTCAAGATACTCGCCGCCGTGACCGGTCTGGCGCCCTCCACCGCCTTCCGCATTCTCGCCTCGGCACAGGACAACGCATTGCTCACCCGGGACGCCGTCGGCCATTACCGCTTCGGTCCCCACCTGCAAGACTGGGCGCAGCTCGCCCACGGCCGCAGCGACCTGCGCGCCATCGCCCGGCCCATCATGGCCTGGCTGCGCGATCAGGTACAGGAGACGGTGAACCTCACCATTCAGCAGGACGACGAAGTCGTCTATGTGGAGCGCGCCACCTCGTCGCGGATGATGCGGGTAGAGCAGGTGATTGGCAGTCGCGCGCCCCTGCACACCACCGCCGTCGGCAAGCTGATGCTGGCGCTGAATGGTGAGGCGGCGGTCGAGCGTTATGCCACCCGCACCCACTTACCGGCGCTCACCATACACACCCTGCAGGACATCCCGACACTCTGGAAGGACGCCCGCACGGCTCTGGAGCGCGGCTATGCGCTGGATAATGAAGAGGCGGAAATCGGCGTCGGCTGCCTTGGGGTACTGCTCCGTGGGCCGCTGCCCTGGAATGCCGGATTGAGCATCTCCGCACCCATGGAGCGCCGTCAGGAAAGCTGGGTACCGCTGTTGCAGGAGGCCGCGCGGCGGATAGATACGCGATTGCAGGGACAGACGGTAACGCTGGATATGGGGGCTTTATGGCAGCCACCAATGGGTTAACGCGACACCACCTCCCGCATCACCGCCAGCGCCTGCGCCGCCGCCGCCTCCCAGGTATAGAGCGCCGCCCGCGCCGGCCCCGCCGCCGCCAGCCGGGCGCGCAAGACCTCATCCTCCGCCAACCGCCGCATCGCCGCGGTGATGGACTGCACATCCAGCGGGTCGCAATACAGCGCCGCACCACCGCAGGCCTCCGGCATGGCGGCCACGTCGGCTACCAACACCGGGCAGCCCGAGGCCATGGCCTCGATGGGCGGCAGACCAAAGCCCTCGTAGAGGGATGGGTAAACCAGCGCCAGGGCGCGGCGATAGAGTGCCGGCAGCAGTTCGTCGCGCAGGTAGCCCAGCATCCGCACCTCGCCGCGCGCCAGCATTTCCTCCAGGACCGCGGCGAAATTACTCTCCTGCCAACCCATTTGCCCCACCAGCACCAGCGGGTGCGCCCTACGGATGGCGGCCGGCAAGGCCGCGTAGGCCGCCAGCAAGCCCGCCAGATTCTTGCGCGGCTCCAGGGTGGAGAGAAAGAGGAAAAAGCGACGCTCATCTCCCAGCAAAATCCCATCCAGTGCCGTTTCCACTTCCGCAGCCGGAGCCAAAGCGAAACGCCCACTGATACCGGGATAAACCACATGGGTCCGCCCCGCCACCTCCGGGAAGTAATGCAACAATTCCGCTTCCGTAAAACGCGAGTCCGTCAGAACGGCCCCCGCGCGCGCCATGGCCGGTCGCAAGTGACGGTTCAAAAAGGCCACACGGGCCGGGGGGTGGACCTCCGGATAGCGGAGATGGGAAAGATCATGCACCACCAGGACAGACGGAGCCTTGGCACGCGGCAGGACGAAGCTGGGTCCCAGGATCAGATCCGGTCGCCAGAGACGTTCCAGCCGGGTCAGTTGCCGCCCCTGCAAGACAAACTGCAGCTCCCGCCCCAGGGGAATACGCTTGCGCCACTGCAAGGGGTGGGGAATGCGCAGACCGGGTTGCCGCGGCGGCTCCCGCGCCCAGGACCGCGCCGTAAAGTAGGCCAGGGTCGCCCCCTCATCCGCGGCCAACTGCTGACACAGCGCGGCGGTATAATGCCCGATCCCCGCCAGCCGCCCCGAGAGGGTAGTGGCCTCCACCGCCACGCGCGGCAGCCCGTCACCCTGGGGGACTGCGTCCACGACGGTGGGCGACGACAGGTCGTAAGGCCTGTCCCACAGCGCGGAAACGATCGCCCGCACATTGCGCCACCGGCCCCGGAGCAGGCGCCGCGCAATGCGCCCCAACGCGCCCAGAGCCATCGCCGAGCGCGGCCAGGGGGCGTAGCGCCGCAAAAACCGGCGGGAGGAGGCGGTGACATAATAATCCTTGAGGGGATTGGCGTGCCCGAGGCTGGACGAGCGCTGATGCCAGATCACCGCATCTCCGGCCACCGCCAGCTTCCAGCCCTGCGCGCGCAGGCGAAAGCACAAATCCGTATCCTCCCAATACATGAAAAAGGTGTCCTCATCAAAGAGGCCCGCGCGCTCCAGCGCCTCGCGGCGCAAGAGTATGCTGGCCGCCGTCAGATAATCGAGACGCCGTGCCGCCACCGGTCGACGATGATGCCGCGCCACCCCCGCCCAGCGCCAAATCCACCCCCCACCCCAGGTCTGCACCCGCTCCGGCCGCTCCAGGTCATAAATCACCGAGCCCACCGCCGCGACCTCCCCATCCCGCGCCATCACCCGCAACATCGCCTGCAGGGCCTCGGGGTGGGGCACCGCATCATTATTGAGCAGCCACACAAACTCAGCCCCCCGCTCCAGGGCCAGGCGCATCCCGACATTGCAGCCGCCGCCAAAGCCCAGATTCTCCCCCGTTTCCACCAGCTCCACCGCAAGGCCCCAGCGGGCGATGCCCGAGCGCAGCCGTTCCAGATCCGCAGGTTCTGAGCCGTTGTCCACCACCATCACCCGCGCCTGTACCCCGCGCAACAGGGTCAATGCGCACAGGCAGCGCAGGGTGTCGGCAGCACTGTTCCAGTTGAGCAAGATGATATATACCGCAGCTTGATCCAAGCCGTTCCTCTCAGTGCCGAGCACCTGAAACCCTTCTACTGGAAACCGTATTTCTGGCATCGCGCTTATTACGTGGGCAGTGTCGGCAGCAGCTACGCTGGAGACCGTGCGGCGTCAAGCCGCCCGCTTGACGCTCGCCAAGCCTTGCGCGCGAGATCAAAGATGATGGGCGTTGAGGTGTCCAGATTATGTCCGATAGATCGCAGAGGTCAAGCCTCGCGCCTGTAATTACCTCAAGCGAATTCCCGGCCTACGCGAGACTGTTGCCCATCCGAACTATGATGAAAAACCCGGCAAAATCAGGACATTCCCCCAGGCGGGTCCAGCGTCCCCAAGACAAAATTAATACCAATTGTCTAATATCCGACAGGCCTTGATATTCGTGGCGTTACACGACACAATCAGGCATGATCAAAAGTTTCCGCCACAAGGGCCTGCAAGCTTTCTATGAATCGGGTAGCAAGGCCGGGATTCAAGCGGACCATGCCGCTAAGATAGCACGGCAACTGGCCCGCCTGGATGCCGCCAAAACCCCAGACGACATGAATGTACCGGGATGGAAACTGCACCCACTTCACGGAACTCTGCAAGGACACTTCGCAGTGTGGGTCAGCGGGAACTGGAGATTGGTTTTTGCTTTTCGAGGATGGCGACGCTATGAGCCCAATGCACAATCCACCCCACCCTGGTCTCCTGCTGCGAGACGACATCTTGCCCGCTTTGGGTTTGACCGTTACCGAGGCAGCAGATCAACTAGGTGTAACACGCCCCACCTTGTCTCGCGTGCTGAATGGACATGCCTCCATCTCACCAGAGATGGCCCTGCGCCTGGAAGGTTGGCTCGGCATAGAGAACGGTGGCCGCGCCGACGTCTGGATCGCCCAACAAGCGGCCTACGATCTGTGGCAAGCCCGTCAAGCGGAGGCACCCCACGTTCGGCATGCCCCCATCAACCGCATTCAGGTAGCCTGACACCAAGACATAAGAAGGATACCATAGCGCGACTGGGACGCTGCAAATCAGCGTGGACAAGAGGCGCTTGCCGCTGGCCCGCTGGCGGAGTCCGCCTACTATGACCAACCCACGGGAAAGGCCGTGGTCGAGCTGAACAACGGCGTTGGCCTACACATCCCACCGGCATTGATTCAGGGTATGGAGAATGCCACCCCCACCCCAGGTCTGCACCCGCTCCGGCCGCTCCAGGGCCAGGCGCATCCCGACATCGCAGCCGCCGCCAAAGCCCAGACTCTCCCCCGTTTCCACCAGCTCCACCGCAAGACCCCAGCGGGCGATGCCCGAATCCGCAGGTTCTGAGCCGTTGTCCACCACCATCACACCCGCACCTGTACCCCGCGCAACAGGGTCAATACGCGCAGGCAGCGTAGGGTGTCGGCGGCGCTGTTCCAGTTGAGCAGAATGATGTACACCGCAGCCTGATCCAAACCGTTCCTCTCCATCATGTAAAGGCGTTATGAAGCCATGGGGCACACACAGCGATACGCAAATTTATCACTACTCGAAGCATCGCACCTTGCCAGCACCGGGCCGACCCCGCAAGCCCGGAACCATTCCACCCTCCTAACAGTCCAATCCCGCGCCACACAGCTTATTTGACGCACACCCCCACCTTCCCCACAATAACGCCCAAACGAACGATGGAGGATTAATGCAAGCGGACCAACCCCCTTTTCTGCCCACGGCACAGCCCCCGGCCATTCATGTCCTAGCCACACCACAACATGGATCTATCCCGCTTGTCGCAGAGAGCCATGGTTACCATTACCTGATCACCGGCAACACCCTACTCCCCGACCAGCGTATCCACCTCATGCGCGCGGGCAACCTATATCCGTCACAATACTCTTGCTAGGTCTTACAGTGCGCGCAATGGCCAGCAACTTCAGCAGCCATTACCCTAGCCGTTTAAGCTACTACCCAGATCTAAGCACTCTGCCCGTGGGTCATAGTAATGTGTCGGCCAGCCTGCGCGATAGTAACCATGGTTATGCCGGAAAAATCGAGATGGCTTATAATCGGTATGCTACCAACGCACGGTCGACAACAACCAACCCTGCTGTCAAGGATGATCTATCTGTTTTTCTCCACAGGTCGTAAACACTTAATCAATCAATATGGAGACTATCCGATTGAATAGTAAGGCATTGTTGATATTGGGATCGCATCGTAGCGGCACATCGGCATTGGCGGGCGCCTTGGTGAAACTAGGGGTGTATTTTGGCAACGATTTACTCCCGCCTCAGCCAGACAACCAAAAGGGGTTTTTCGAATCTCGTCGTATCGTCGAGTTACACGACCAGATTCTTGAATCGCTCAACTCCCGCTGGGATGATCCGCGGCCACTCCCTGAAAGCTGGCTCAGACTTCCTATCACCAAAAACTATCAGGACAGTCTCGTTAAAATTTTGCAGGATGAGTTCCTTACCCAATCACTATGGGCGGTAAAAGACCCCCGCTTATGTCGATTACTTCCTCTTTGGCAAGTAGCATTAGATGAGCTGGGGATTCAAGGTTATTCCATCATTACGCTGCGCCACCCCGATGAAGTAATTCAATCTTTACAGAAGCGTGATAATTTCTCTGGCGATCATTGCCGCCTTTTATGGTTTCGTTATTTTTCAGAGGCGCTAGAGCACTCGTCATCCATGCAACGAGCCTTTGTGGAATATAATCAGCTTTTGCTAGATCCGCATAGCACATTGCAACTCTTGGCCGAACAACTGAGTATTCAGTGGCCTATCGCTGTGACTACAGCAGATACTGCCTTACAAACGCTTCTGGATAAGAATCTTAAACATCAATCATATGGGAATAGCTTTTGCGAGAGCAATGCAGACACCATATTTACCCAAGCGCTTTATTCCCAGGTGCTGACTGGCACACAGAGTGGGCGCGTTTATACACCCAAACCACATACTTCTGAACGCGTCCAATCCCAAAACGTAATTTCTAGCAGCTATGCGAGTGTTATAGGCAGACTTTACGAAGAGCAACGCGTTTATCGCGGTGAAATATATATATTACAGGGCAAAAATATCACGCTAGAAACACAGCACTTACAAACTCTCAAGGACACTCAATTAATTCTGGCGGAAAAGGACAAAATTAAGGCGGAAAAGGATAATGCTGAAGAAAAAAATGCTCAGCTTTACGCCCTAATATCGTCCATACAGTCCTCGCGCTCTTGGCGCGTCACCCGGCCACTGCGTGAAGCAGGAAACTGGTACAGAAAGCATATAAAACCCCGGCTTAAAAGGGATATAGCCATAACGGAAAGAGAGCAGGTAGCCGCATCTCGATACCGACTGGCTCGCACTTTATGGCGCACGGTTCCCCTCACCCAAGGACAGAGGCAAAATCTGAAAACCTATCTGCATCGTCATCTACCAGGCTTACTTACATGGATCGTCGCTGACAAAGGCATGGCCTTTGGGTTAGTGCGAGATAGCACGGTGACCGACTCCGCTGCGGTACCTCCCCTACCACATAAAGATCTTGTCAGCATTATCGTCTGTGTCCATAACGCCCTGGAAGTTACCCAAAGCTGCTTATATAGCGTGGTCAGGCATACACAAACTCCCTATGAACTGATCATCGTAGATGATGGCAGCAGTGAAGAAACCAAAAGCTTTTTAAAGGACTTCACTCATATCTGGCAGGCAACGCTGATCCGCCACGATAATGCCCACGGCTATACCAAGGCAGCCAACGCCGGCCTGTCGGCTGCCCATGGCACGTGGATGGTCTTGCTCAATAGTGACACACAGGTGGGCCCAGAGTGGCTTGATCGTATGGTCGCTTGTGGTACACATGATGCGCGCATTGGTGTTATAGGGCCGCTTTCTAACACCGCCTCCTGGCAATCAGTACCTGAAGTCTTTTCGGGAGATGGTGACTGGGCGGATAATCCCCTGCCTGAACATATTGACATTCCAAGCTATAGTCGGATCTTGCAGCGCTACTCAGGCCTAGTTTATCCGCGCCTGGCTTTTCTGAATGGCTTTTGCTTCATGATACGCAAAACGTGCCTAGACGAAGTGGGAAATTTTGATGAAAACCTTTTCCCACAGGGTTACGGGGAGGAAAACGATTTTTGCATCCGCGCAAGGCGACATGGATGGTCTCTCGCTGTGGCTGATGATGTTTTCGTCTATCATGCTCAATCCAAGAGCTACTCCCATAATCGACGTTACCAGCTTGCCAATCGGGCCGATCAAGTTTTACGTCAACAATATGGCGATTTGGAACTTTTTAGCGGTGCCGCGCAATGCCGTGACAATCTGAGCCTAGCTGGTGCGCGCTGGCGTGTGCAGAAGGCCCTCGTCCGCGAAGATTATATAAACACAGCTCGCCTGCGTTATGAGGGACTACGTCTCGCCATCATCCTACCGGTAGCTGATGAAGGCGGCGGTGCCCATGTCGTGCTTCAGGAGGTGGCAGCCTTGCTACGGATGGGCGTTGCCGTGACCATCTTCAATCTCGCGGCCAATGCCAAACAGTTTCAACAATCCTATCCAGACTGCAATGCGACAGTTTCTTTCTGCGCCAACATATCAGATCTACAACAAAAAATTTATCACCATTCCCTAGCTTTTGACGCCATCATTACAACGGCCTTCTATTCCGTCCCCTGGCTGCTTCCTGTGCCCTCGGGTGCGCCACCACTATTTTACTATGTACAGGACTACGAGCCTTTCTTTTTTCCTGCAGACAGCCAGGATCGGGAAGCGGCCTTCCTGACCTACCAGACTATCCCAGAGATGATGCTACTCACCAAGACACGGTGGAATGCGCGACTGCTCCGGCAACACGCACAGAAAGATGCTTTTATCCTTGGTCCCAGTGTCGATGTGGACACATTTCGTCCAAGAGAATCTCGTAGTAGTCAGGATGGTCGCGTGCGCGTTTGTGCCATGATACGCCCGGCCACCCCGCGAAGGGCGCCTCTGCGCACAATAGAAACCCTCAGGGCTTTGGTGCAAAACAACCCACAGGTAGAATTGCACACTTTCGGTTGTTACAAAGAAGAGTTAAACCCTCTTCTCAGAGGTAACTCGTGGTTTCCTGATAGGCATAAACATCACGGTCGGCTCACGCACCATGAAGTAGCTGCCTTGTTACCACAGATGGATATATTTCTGGACTACTCCGACTTCCAAGCCATGGGCTTAACGGCAATGGAAGCGATGTCCTGTGGCTGCGCGGTCGTCGTGCCCAAAGAAGGAGGGGCAGAGGATTTTGCAGAGAATGGTGTTAATGCGCTAATCGTAGATACCAGCAACGCAACGGAATGTATCAAAGTAGCTCAGCGCTTAGCAGCAGACCGCTCCCTTCGTGAACGCTTGTCGAGGGCAGCCGCAGAAAGTATATTGCAATGGGCACCAGAAACCGCCGCTTTACGGATACTGGAAGCGATAGCCGCATCATCACAGGAAGGCCGACCGCAGCGGGAGAAATCATGAGCCACTCCTTCACCATCCTTCCTGAATACGGTGCAGACGGCCAATATCATGGCAGTGCGTATATTCGGCTGATTCAGCCATTTACCCACCCCGCAGTGCTTGGGGCAGATTTTATTGCCGAATTTGGCAAAGATCTTCCCGCTACAGCACGCCCGGACGCCGTTATTGTAGAAAGGGGCTGGCGCCCTGATCTAAGCATGCACCTCGCTGAAGACCTTCTTGAACGTATTAAGCGCCAAGCTGCATTTTTTTGGTGGATGGTGGATGACAACCTCTTTGATCCACATCCGTCTTGGGAAACGGAACGACATCTCTCCCGCTTGCGGCCCATTTTTCGCCTCTTTGCCCGAGAAGCCGATGCCATTTTAGTTAGCACAAAACCACTCGCTGAACGTCTACAAGGTTTGGCGAAGCGGGTGGTACTGCTGCCCAACTTACTGGATGAGCGACTGCTGCGGAGACCGGCTGGCGATCTAGGAGCAGGAAAGCAGCCATCCAGGCAGAATTCCCCAATTCGCATTGGCTACATGGGTACTTTTACCCATGGACCAGACCTGGCCTTTATTCTGCCCGCATTAGTAAAAGCGTTATCGGATTTTCCTACAGCGCAACTGGAAGTGTTAGGCGTTAGTCAAAACCTGGGGAAATTACCAGGGCTTCTGGGTGATCGACTGCATATTTACCGGAACGCACCACCGTCGTATCCCCAGTTTTTACCCTGGCTTACGCAAAACGTAAATTGGGATATTGGACTTGCACCGCTGACACGCAACACATTCAATGACTGCAAATCGGATATTAAAATATTGGATTATGCTGCCTGCGGGACAACGGCGGTATGTAGTGCCGTACCAGCCTATCTTCATAATGCGCCGCTGGCCGACTGCCTGATTTGTGATGCCGACATGACCCAATGGGGGAATGCGCTGACCGCACTCCTGACTGATAGCGCTGTACGGCATACCAGAGGAAAGCAGGCTAGCCGGTATTTATTTGAACAGCGCACCCTTTCGACCGCTGGCACCGATTGGCACAATGCATTAAAGGACGCACTCCTATGCGGTTGATTAGCCATCGATTTCCAGGAATATACTCCTCAGACCGGGAGATGAATATTCGCCATTTCCTGGGGGGCTTCATCGGATAAGGCATTTTTGGTCGCTAACGCGTACAGGTCAAAATATTGGGGGCGCTGTCAGCCTGCGACGCGCTGAAAACCGGCCCAGTCAGAGTCGCCATCAATACCTTCAGGGTAAAGCCAACGCGGTGGGCCATGTAGAGATTCTCTGCCGCGAGCGCGCTGCGTAGACCGTAAAGGATATCCAGCGGCGCGATGGGGCCGGCAGGTGACATGTAAGCCGTATCTGTCAGCTTGTCCTCTGCCACCAGCGCGCAAACGGGCTGCAAATCCGGACAAGTGATCACCGCAAAGCCGTCGTCCTTGAGCACGCGTTTGAACTCTGCCAAGGCTAGCAGTCTGTCGGACTTTCACGGGCCAGCCTATTGAAGTATAATTATTTATATTCGACATGATGAGTGAACGATGGCCCACTTTATCGACCTCGACCGCAAGACCAGTTATCTCTTGTCTCCGTCCATGGAGGACTGGTTGCCCGAAGGGCATCTTGCCCGCTTTATCGTCGAGGTGATCGAGCAACTGGATGTGTCCCGCCTGGTTCAGCAATATACGGGCCGAGGCTGCAAGGCTTATCACCCGGCCACGCTGCTGGCCATTCTGTTCTACGGTTACGCCAATGGGGTGTTCTCCAGCCGCAAACTGGAACAAGCCACCTACGATTCCGTAGCCTTCCGTTATCTGGCGGCAGGCAGCCATCCAGATCATGACACGCTGGCAAACTTCCGCCGCCGTTTCCTGGGTAAACTGGAAAACCTGTTCGTGCAGGTGCTGGAACTGGCGCAGGAGATGAAGCTGTTAAAAGCCGGTCGGGTCTGCCTGGATGGCACCAAGATCCACGCGAACGCCTCCAAACATCAAGCCCTGTCCCACGGCCATATCGAACAGATGGAGCGGCAGCTGAAGGCCGAAGTGCAGGAATTATTCGCGCTGGCAGAGCAAGCGGATCAGGCAGCCATTCCTGACGGTGTGAATTTGCCCGATGGCGTCGGTCAAGCTTTTGAACTGAACGTCCCGAGCTTGCAGGCTGCTGACCAGGTCGATCAAATTCCGTACGCTGCGTCCCAGGCGATCCAGCTTCCAGACCACCAGCGTATCCCCTGCGCGGAGCTCTCCCAGCGCTTGAGGAGACCCGGTCGCTCCGCGCGGGCACCACTGATCTGGTCCTCCATGATCTTCTCGCAACCGGCTTTGGTCAGCGCCTCCCTTTGCAGGTCCAGATTTTGGTCCTGGGTGGATACCCGGGCATAACCGATAAGCATATTGTTCTCCTGATTCTCTCGATATTCATGATGAATGAAATGAATCAAGAAACACTTTTCAAGACCTATTTTCGAGAACTCTATCCTGTTGATTGTTGGTCATGGCGCCCGTGGTGGGTTTGGTCTCTCAAAAACCCTGGTTTTCGAATGTCTGCGGAAGTTGTGGCGGAGAAGATCAGGGAGTTAAACGGCAGCGTTGCACTTCGAAAGCGAAACTGCAGAAAGTGCATGTAGTATCTTAACGATTCCTTAGGTACAATAACCGGCTATGGGCTCACTTTAAACGTCATTACAAGATCTGCACATTGGCGCTAGGACTTATGTTTTGAGGGATGGCATGTTTAGACTAGCAGATAGCGCTTTATGCTTTCAGGATGAAATACATTGGCGCCCTGAATATTTGGCTCAAAGCGCATGGCTTGAGCATATCCCCTTTGCTTTTTGGATCGTCAGGGCATTGAAGCCGTGTTCGCTAGTTGAGCTCGGAACACATTGGGGCGTTTCTTACGGAGCCTTCTGTCAGGCTGTAGACCAACTCGCGCTTGACGTGCGCTGTTATGCCGTAGACACTTGGCTTGGAGATGATCATTCTGGTATATATGGCAATGAGGTTTTCTCCGCAGTTAATTCACTTAACGAGACGCGTTGGAAGCGCTTCTCAACGCTATTACGAATGACATTTGCTGAGGCGCGTCAGTACTTCGCTGCCGGAGAGGTAGACCTGCTGCATATCGACGGTTTACATACTTACGAAGCTGCTGCAGCAGATTTCAATTGTTGGCGGGAGACACTATCAGACCGTGGCGTTGTTCTGTTTCACGACACCAATGTTCGAGAAAGAAACTTTGGGATCTGGCGCTTATGGAAAGAATTGACAAATGATTATCCACATTTTGAGTTTATTCATGGGCATGGTCTTGGTGTTCTCGGTATAGGAGAAAAATTACCTGAACCTTTGCGCGCTCTGTTCGCAGCCTCCGAGAACCCTGTAGCGAAAGCAGAAATCCGCGCTCTGTTCGCAGCATGTGGAGAGGCGGTAAAATTTCGATGGATTGCCCAAGAAGCCGGTGTTAAACGGCATGCTGCCGACGTTCAAAGTAGCCAGGAAAAGGCCGAGATGGAGTCCCGGTACATCAATTTACAGAAAAAAACCGAAAGCGATGTTGAGGTCTTGCGTGCGCAAGCTGCAGCAGCGCAGAGGTTAATGCAAGAAAAGGCCGAGATGGAGTCCCGGTACATCAATTTACAGAAAAAAACCGAAGGCGATGTTGAGGTCTTGCGTGCGCAAGCTGCAGCAGCGCAGAGGTTAATGCAAGAAAAGGCCGAGATGGAGTCCCGGTACAACGCCATCCTGCATTCGAAATCATGGCGAATCACACGGCCATTACGCGAAATTAATCGCCTGATTAGACGCAACACGAGAATGCCAGAGAAAATAGGCAATGTGCCAGAAATAAAGACAGCAGACTTGAGTTCAGTGCAGGTCCAAGACGAAGATTCTGTCGGTCAGCTCATCGCGCGGGAGTTTCCGAGCATTCAGCCGTATTCGTGCTATCTGGCACCGATTAGTAGACCGCGTCTTTCGGTCATCACCGATAGTGTTGGACCGTCTTCTCTGTTTGGTGGCGTTGGCACAGCTCTGATGCTAGGCGCTGAGCTCGCTAACCGATTAGGCGCCACCCTGCGCATCATCACTAGAACTGAGCAAGCTGATGCTTCACAATTCTCCCATGTGATAACCAATGCTGGTCTTAATCTCGATAACGCGCTAGAATTAGCTATGGTTCCGCTGAACAGTGTGGAAGATTTATCTGTTGCACCAGATGAGCTGTTCTTGACGACTTCTTGGTGGACCACTCAGGCTACCCTAGGTGTTGTTAATCCTCGGAGGATTATTGAACTCGTGCAGGAAGATGAGCGTTTGTTCTACGCCCAGGGAGACGAGCGCCTACGTTGTTCCGAAACGCTGAATCAGCCTGACATTATAAAAGTTGTTAACACTGAAATTCTTTATCGACATTTTACAGTCGGATCTACTGCACTTGTAAATATTATTCGCAATGGTGTGTACTTCGAGCCGGCATTCCTAGGAAAACAGTCAAATAAAACGTTAGAAAATACAAAAAATGGGATTAGGAGAATGTTCTTCTACGCCAGACCTCATAATCTCCGGAATCTATTTTGGCGTGGTATAGAGGCGCTAGACGAAGCTGCTGCCGAGGGTATCATCTCTGCCGATAAATGGGAACTGTATTGGGTCGGTGTGGGTCTACCAAAGGTGCGGCTTGGGGGTGGAATCAAACCAATCTGTTTGCCGCCGATGAGCTGGGGAGATTATCAGAGTTTTATCTCCACAATGGATGCTGGATTTGTGCTAATGGACACACCGCACCCATCGTATCCTCCGCTAGACTTAGCCGCAGCAGGTGCAGCCGTGCTGACCACTATTTACCCTGGCAAGGAAAGTCTCGCGTGCTATTCCGACAACATCATAATGGCTGAACCATCCCGCGAAGCGCTTGTTCATGGATTACGTCAATTGGTAGATCTTGCTAACGATGACGATGCTCGTGCGAGAAATCGTGCCGCAGACAGAATAGCACGCAACTGGTCAGATACACTCGCGCCTGTGGTTACCCAGATTATCTCTCGCATCTCCGCCTGAATATGTTTTATAACCTGATAGAAACCCAATTAGAAGACGTCACGGAGTTCTGGCAGGCATATCCTCTTGCCCACCGAATTGATGTTATTCGACGCGGTCGTCCACGTATCGCGTGGCTATACGAGAAGCCAGATACGAGCACATTCCGCTATCGGTGCTTCAATCCAACAGTTACGATTAACGCTGTCCGTCCTGACATTGGCGCTGCTTGGTTTTCTCTTGATGAAATGCCGACCGTTCTATCTATAGTGGGGCATTTAGACGTTTTAGTAGTTTGCCGAGTTCGATACGATTCGCAGATAGCACGGATCATTAGTCGGTCCATCGCCAGAGGTACCCGTGTTCTTTTCGATTGCGATGATCTAGTGTTCAACTCTCGCAATGTCCATCTTATAATTAAGACTCTTGATCAACCAGACAACGAACCTGTGAGCTGGGACTTCTGGCACGGTTATATCGGCCGAATTGAAGCAACCGCACGGCTTTGTCAGGGAAGCATCAGCACTAATTCATTTCTGAACGAATTAATCCAAAAAACAGTTGGTTGTTCATCTGGTGCGATCGTCCAAAATTATCTTGCGCGCGATCAGGAAAATATCTCGCGTCGGTTGCTTGCAGCAAAACGAGAGCGAGGATATGTCGGAGACGGTAACGTAACCATTGGATATTTCAGTGGCACACCCACTCACAATAGGGACTTTGCCGTGGTAGCCCCGGCACTTGGCAGGCTGCTTGCGTCCGATCCTCGGACGCGCCTGCGAATCGTGGGTTATGCTCCCCCGCATGCCCAGCTAATCAACTTTGCTGATCGCATTGAGGTAGTACCATTCCACGACCACTTAAATTTACAGCGTCTGATTGCCGAGGTTGAGATCAATATTGCCCCGTTACAAGACAATGATTTCACTAATTGCAAGAGTGAGTTGAAATACTTTGAGGCAGCTGCTGTCGGGACTTGGACGGTTGCAACGCCAACCCACGCATTCCGTCACGCCATCCGCGACGGTATCACCGGTCGACTTGCCCGTGAGCATGAATGGGACCAGGCGCTCATTGAAGCTGTTGAGCTGGTACGTGATTCATCGCGATATGCCGCAATTGCTGAAACAGTCGCATCTGAATGTTATACCAGATATGGCTGGGATAAGCAGGCAGACTGTATTCTTGCGGCAACCGGAGCCGACCAGTTTGCTTAAGCGTGTCAAACAGCGTTTAAAAATGTCCAGTTGGGGGTGCGGACGAAAACTTGGATTACCATGGAGGTAGTTCATGTATTCCTACGAGGAACGCATTCTGGCAGTGCAGATCTACATCGAATTGGGGAAGCGTACGGCAGCCACCATTCGCAGCTTGGGCTATCCGACCAAAAACGCTCTCAAGAGCTGGTACCGGGAGTATGAGCGATCTCGGGATTTGCCCAAGGGCTATGTCCGATCGAGATCCAAGTATACGGATGAGCAGAAGAAGACCGCCGTTGAATACTATCTCAGTCATGGTCGCTGCCTGGCGACCACACGAAGAGCGCTGGGCTCCCGAGTTCGACAGCTAATCTCGCAACTAATTGATATTGCTAATAGCGATTTCAAAATGCTCCACTACAACAGCGTCAATTGCTGAGACGCTGTTGGTTTTTTTACCCGGAGGGCATGCAGAACCTCGCTTTGACATTCCTGGATGGAAGACACCCCGGATACGGGTGGGGCGCCATTGAGACGAACTCGGTGATGCTGAATGCGGTGGAGTTGCTCCAAAGCCCGTTCCGGCGTCAGCCCAGTGTGACTCGCACGTAAACGACTGCGCATGACCCGATGTAGAATCAGCGCCATGAAGCAGATCGCGGCGTGCGCCCGTATCCTGTCGGGCAGGCGGTGGTAGACCGGGCCGATTTCCAGCTCAGATTTAAGTACCTTGAAACCCCGCTCGATGTCGGCAAGTGACTTATAGCGCGTCACGACCTCCGCCGGTGACAGATCCTGCACATTGGTCACGAGCAGGAGCTTGCCATCCATGCGTTCCGCCAGCGTCCGTGCGCCCTCGTCGATATCGTAACTAAACTGCTGTGCTGCCATATCGACTTGGATGATGCGCGATAAATGCGCCTCGCAGACGGCATGGTAGAAGCGTGCCTTGGCACCACTGTCGGAGAGCTTGCGTCCCCGGTGTTTCTTGCCGTCGTCTTGGTCATCAAGCTTGCCCGCCCACTGGTCGCCCTGGGTAATCAGCGCTTCGATCCGTGCATTCCGCTTGGCGGTCTGGTCCGCCGCCGTCATGGGATCATGGGCGATCACCAGCCGCAGGTCGTTCCAGGTGCGCTCACCGATGACTTCTTCAGTGGCAGTGTTGCACGACTCCCGCTGGAAACTATCCAGCAGATCGGTAAATTCATGATAACGCCGCCCGGGTACGGCCAGGATAAACTCCAGAGACTGCCCGTTGGCCAGCCGAATCGCCTGCAGGGCTGCCAGATTATCCAGACTCAACAACCCGCGATCCGCGATGAGCACCAGGCGCCGCACTGTCGGAAAGCGCTCCAGCACTTTGCCCAGGGTCGGCAGCAGCGTTTTGGTCTCAGCGGTGTTGCCATCGAAGACCTCATGGTAGATTGGCAAACCCTCTGCAGTCTGCACGACCCCCAGCATGAACTGGCGGGCGATCAGGCCCTCCTTGGCCATCCCGAATTGACGGACGTCCTGGGGAACCGTGACCAGGCCTTCACTGCGGATCGTGGTGAGGTCATAGAAGACCACGGACAGGTCTTGATCAATCAGGGGGCGCAACAGTCCGGCTAGCACAGCATCTACGGCACTCTGCTGCTCCATCAGGGCATCCATGCTGCGCAGGAGTTGCTGGTGGGTAATCATTGTCACGGTGAAATCCGGCAAGGCGACGGTTTCCGTCCAGCGCAGTACGCCCAGTTTCGATTCGGGATCGCAGAGCCGGTTGAGGACCATCACCCGGATCAGAGCTTCCACATCGATCGTATGGCGGGTCTTGCGGAACACCTGACGTAGGGCGCTGAAGCCCAGATCCTTCCAGAGTTCGGTCAAGGCCCAGACATCGCCAAAAGCACGCGCTGTTTCAAAAGCGATGGATGGCGCAGAAATCGTTGGCGACGGGGTGGATCCCTGGCCGCTGACTTTCATCAGGCCCTGAATCACGGCATTCAACTGACTGTCGACCTGATCCAGCCGCCCCAGTGTGGCGACGGTACGCTTTTTGACCTTTCCGGCATCATCCCGGTAGGACTCAACAAGCTGGACATAGCGGCGGCTGCCGGAGGTGGTGATCTTCACATGCATGCCTCCACTTTATCAGCGTTCATTGGCATGTCAATAAAAGAGCATAAGTGACATAACGTGCCACCACAGCGGTTTTAGAAAATAGGCGCTGAAACCCCTATGAATGCTGGGGCAGCATTACGAAATTGACGATTTTTGCCAATGAACTGTCGAACTCGGGTGGGCTACCCCAGGCCTGGGACCCTGACTGCCTGGGTCCGCGAACTCTACCCGGAGGCCCGAAGGCCCGAAGGCAGATTATCGGGAGCGCAGTCCGGCGACCACCGTACCCCGATGGGCAGAAGCAAGAGGCAATCGTGGCCCTATGCACGCGACAGGAGAGCGCAAAGGCTGTGGCTCGGCGATTTGGCGTGAGTCGACCAACGTTGTACAACTGGAAAAACCAGTTCCTTGGTCGCGAGGCTCCGGCATCCATGAAGCGCCGCAAAAAAGAATCCCCTTCTCTGCCTGAGAAAGAGAAACTCCAGGAAGAGATCGCATCCCTGCGTAGTGAACTGCGACGTTTGCAGCTTGAGCATGATCTGCTGCAAAAGGCCGGTGAACTCCTAAAAAAAGGCCTGGGCGTTGACCTGCAGCTCCTGGGGAACAGGGAGAAGACCTTGCTGGTTGACGCCCTCAAATCGCAGTATCCCTTGGCAGGGCTTTGTATTTGCTTGGATCTTGCCCGCAGCTCCTACTTCTACCACCGGGCCCGTTTGCAGATGGGGGACAAGTATGCCGGCATCCGACACAAAATCCGGGAAGTTTTTGAGCAGAACTACCAGTGCTTTGGATATCGCTGTCACCGCCGGATACGTGCGTTCCTCGCTCGGGAGCGCATCGCGCTCTCCGAGAAAGTCGTTCAGCGTCTGATGCGGCAGGAGCAGTTGATCGTGGCGACGAAGCGGCGGCGCTACCGCTCTTACCTGGGAGAAATCAGTCCGGCACCAGAAAACCTCCTCCATCGAGACTTCCATGCCGAGAAGCCAAACCAGAAGTGGCTGACGGACATCACGGAGTTCGCCCTTCCAACTGGCAAAGTGTATCTTTCTCCCGTCATCGATTGCTTCGATGGCCTGGTCGTGAGCGGGTCCATTGGTACCCGCCCCGATGCCAATCTGGTGAACTCCATGCTGGATGCGGCCATGGAGACAGTGACGCACAGCACCGACCGGCCCATCATCCACTCCGATCGTGGCGCCCACTACCGCTGGCCGGGATGGCTATCGCGGATCCAGAGCGGGAAGTTCCTCCGATCGATGTCCCGCAAAGGCTGTTCGCCCGACAACGCGGCCTGCGAAGGCTTCTTTGGGAGGCTTAAGACGGAATGGTTCTACCGCAGGGACTGGCGAAACACCAGCATAGAGCAGTTCATTCCGATGCTCGATGCCTACGTCCGCTGGTACAATGAAAAACGAATCAAGCTCTCCCTCGGCTCTCTCAGTCCACTGGAGTACAAGGCAGAGCCTTGGGATTATATCGTAAACCAATCCAAGATTTCCGCCGCACCCCCGTTTGCTAAACGCTTACCGCTGTTTAACAGGTGGAAAAACTTACCTTCTTCGATATCCGCCCCGCCTCCACCACTCGCCCCTGATCCAGGCGCACATACTGGTCACAAAACTTGTTGACCTGCTCGGGGCTGTGGGAAACGAGGATGAGGGTCATACCCTGGGCGCGGAGTTCGGCGATCCTGGTGTGGCATTTGTCCTGGAAGGGCTGGTCGCCCACGGCGAGGATCTCGTCGGCGAGGAGGATGTCGGGCTGCAGGTGCACCGCCACGGCGAAGCCCAGGCGCATCTGCATGCCGGAGGAGTAATTCTTGAGGGGGGTGTCGATGAAGTGGGCCAGCTCCGAGAATTCGATGATGTCCTTGACGCGCTTCTGGGTGTCGCGGTTGCGAAAACCGTAGAGGCTGGCGTTGAGAAAGATGTTTTCATAGCCGCTGAGTTCAGGATGGAAGCCGACGCCAAGCTGAATGAGTGGGGCGACGCGGCCACGGGTGATGACCCGACCCTGGCTGGGCTCCAGGATGCCGGCGATGATCTGCAGCAGGGTGCTTTTGCCGGAGCCGTTGTGGCCGAGCAGGCCCAGGGCTTCGCCCGGCTCCACGCGCAGGTTGATGTCGTCCAGGGCGAGGAAATGCTCGCGGCGCTCGCGCTTGCTCTGGTGAAAAAGGGCGAGGAAGCGCGTCTTCAGGCCCATGGCGCGGTTGTGGCGGAGGATAAACTCCTTGCGAACGTGCTCGACGAGGACGGCGGGGAGCATCAGAGGTCTTCGACTAGATGACGGGCCTTGCGGCGGAAAAGGATCGTGCCGACCGTGAGCGTGACGCCGGTCCAGGCGGTGGCGATAAGGACGTGACTCAGCGCGGGCAGGGTGCCGGCGTAGAGCAGGGCGTGGAAGAGGTCCATGAACTGGGTGAGGGGGTTGAGGGCGATGATTTCGCGGGTAGTAGGCTTGAGGACGTGGATGTCATAGCCGATGGGGGTGAGCCAGAAGCCGAACATCAGCGCGATTTCTACCAGGTGCTTGAGGTCGCGCAGTTCGACCTGCAGCACCGAGAAAGTCAGCACGATGCCCCAGATGAAGGCGATATACAGCCCGAGCGCCAGCGGGTAGAGCAGCAGCCCCCAGTGATAGACGCCGCCCAGAAACGGATAGAGCACCACCAGGATCAGGATGGCGATGAGCCACAGCGCCAGCGTAAACAACAGGCTGGCGGTCGGCACCAGAATGCGCGGAAAGTAAATCTTCTGAATCAGACCCGAAGCGCTGGTGAGGCTCTCGCAACTCTGGCTCACGGCCTGCGCGAAGAGGTTGTAATGCAGGACGCCGATGACGAGGTAGAGGATGTAGTGGGGCAGATCGCTGCGAAAAATGTGCGTGAACACAAAATCATAGAGCAGGATGAGCGCGAGGGGGTTGCCCAGCGACCACAAAAAGCCCAGCGCGGCACCCTGATAGCGTACCTTGAGGTCTTTGATGACCAGATTGCGCACCAAATCGCGGTATTGCCAGTAACGGGCAAAGCCGGTGGCGGGGGCGCTGGACGGGGCGATGATGTTGGTCTGCATGGTCAAAGATTGTGCGTGCTGCGGCGGGGCGGGTCAATGCCTATTACCGGCGGTGTCCTCCAGCAGCCATTACGGAATGCCGGCTAAGGACGCCGCTCAACAGGTACACGACTGGATGGTTCTTTTCCCGACAGTGACCGCGTCGCCTGCTGCGCTATCCACTGCTATGTCACTGGTTATTGAGCACTCCTTCTCGTTTTGGGATGCTTTATTGATCGCCACGGTCATGGAGCTGAAAGATCTCTGCCAGGCCCCGGCAAGAAGCATGCTCTCAACTCGTTTTGCTTTTGCTTTCATCTTCTTTCGTCTATGCTCCCTACAAGTCCATTCATGCCAACAGGAGGCATGCTCATGAGCACCGCCAGACAGATTGAGCAACATCTACCGGGGTTGTATGAGCGGGATTACTTTGCCTGGACACAACAGCAGGCGACTATGCTTCGTTCTGGGCAAATCTCAGGCGTGGACGCCCTACACTTGGCCGAGGAGATCGAGGACTTGGGACGTAGTGAAAAACGCGCTCTTGCGAGCCGCATGATGGTTCTCTTGGCGCATCTCCTGAAATGGCAATATCAGCCAGCGTTAAGGAGCAAAAGCTGGCAACGGACCATCAAGACACAACGAAAGGACGTTTCATACGAACTGGGCGGCTCCCCCAGCCTAAAGACTTTACTCACTGACCCAGAGTGGCTAGACATCGTATGGTCGAAAGCCGCGCTCTTGGCATCTGATGAAACAGGATTAGACATTGAAATATTCCCCGAGGCTTGCCCGTGGGATATGACAGATGTAATGCATATCGGTTGGCTTCCTGAGTGAGTACGATATCAGCCCAGCCGGGGTCCGTGGCCACCAGACAAGTTGATTAAAAAATAGTTGGCGGGATACTTGATCACTCCGCAGGATCAGGCAGCAAACTCGCGCGTAAATCTTCCTTGGTCCACCGCCAGACGGCCGAGAATGACGACAGGAATGGGATCCGGCATATTACGCCGGAATCGTCCCGCCGCATTGGCACATGCGATAGCACTCGCAGCCAGTGCATAATAGGCCAAAACTCGGCGCCGTTCGCAAACCAAGAAGCATGCCTTTTGTCAGGTCAACCCGTTCACCTGGGCATTCCCAGGTGGATCAGAATGGCGGTCTCCACGGCGGTCATTTCCGCCTTGCTCAAGCTCCCCATCGGATTTTTCAGTCGGCTCTTGTCTGCCGCCATGATCTGATCCGCCATCGCCTTGCCCGGTTTACCGGCCAGCGTGACCAACGCTTCCCCCGGATATTGGCGGCCCGTATTACTGGTAAGTGGCACCACGACCACCCGTGCCAGATTCCGGTTGGCCGCGTCATTGCTGACGATGACGGCGGGCCGGGTCTTGCGTATCTCGCTCCCTACGGACGGATCAAACTCCACCCACCAGACTTCACCGCGCTTCATCGGCCATATCCACCACCAGGGCGTTGCACCACACCAGCGCATCGGCCTCGCGCTCTTGATCCGCCGCCATCGCCTTATATCCCTCGTCCAGGGCGGTATCCAGGACATGGGGCCGGAGCAGGTCCTCGATGAACTGGCTCATGTGCCGCCTGCCGACAGTCCGGTAAAGCCCGTCGTACACGGCTTCATCCAGTGAAATGGTCATTTTCTTGTGCATGGCGTCCTCTTTTATACGTAATACTTAACACCATTATAGCACGCCTTGTCGCTTAACCTCACCTCACTCTTGGGTTTCCGCACGGCCCGCTGGCACGGTTTTCCGCCCAGCAGCGCATCCAGGGGCCACCCCAGACTAGGCAGGCGCCGCAGATACCCGTTCCTTTCAGGAATCGCGGGCATAGTCATCACGCCAATGCCCCGCCCTCGTACTGTCGTTCCAGCCATTGGCAGTAACTTCCGTCCATGACGGCGCGCCACCATTCCGGGTGCTCCAGGTACCAGAGGATGGTCTGGCGGATGCCGGTGGGGAAATCCACGGCCGGTTGAAACCCCAATTCGCGGGTGATTTTAGTGGCGTCGATGGCGTAGCGACGGTCATGACCGGGCCGGTCGCGCACATGCTGGATCAGGTCGGCACTTTTGCGGCCCTGCGCCGCCGCTGAATGCGGATAGGCCTGCAACCACCGGGGATCGCTCGCGAAGAGTTCGTCCATGATCTGACCGATCAGCAGGACGATGTCGATATTGGCCCATTCGTTGCAGCCGCCGATGTTGTAGCTCTCTCCTTCCCGACCCTGCTCCAGAATCGCGGCGATGCCCCGGCAATGGTCTTCCACATAAAGCCAGTCGCGAATCTGGCGACCATCGCCGTAGAGTGGCAGGGGCTTGTTATGCAGGATGTTGACGATGATGAGGGGAATCAGCTTTTCGGGAAAGTGATACGGTCCGTAGTTGTTGGAGCAGTTGCTGGTGGTGGTGCTGAGCCCGTAGGTATGTTGATAGGCGCGCACCAGATGGTCCGCTCCCGCCTTGCTGGCGGCGTAGGGGGAGTTGGGTGCATAGGGCGTCGCTTCGCGGAAAGGCGGGTCCTGAGGACCGAGGGTGCCGTAGACTTCATCCGTGGAGATATGATGAAAACGGTGGGGAATACGGCCTTGCGGACCATCCAGCCAGAGGTTTTTGGCCACCCGCAGCAGGTTATGGGTGCCGATGATGTTGGTCTGGATGAAGGCGTCAGGGTCGTGGATGGAGCGATCCACATGGCTTTCGGCGGCGAAATGGACGACGACGTTGAGGTGATGGTCGGTCATCAGCCGCTCGACCAGCGGGGCGTCGTTAATGTCGCCCTGCACAAAGCGGAACCCTGCGTGCTGCTCCAACCCTTCCAGATTATGGCGATTGCCCGCATAGGTGAGGGCATCCAACGCCACCAGCGTAGTGCGCGGATGCTTGCGCAGCCAGTGGTGGCAGAAGTTGGCGCCGATGAAGCCGGCAGCACCGGTGACCAGCAGGCGTTTGTCTATAATAGGATCAACGGTGACGGACATCGGGTGCTCCTTATTGGAATCAAGCTTCTTTGGGTTCGGCCAGCATCTGCCGCAGTGCCGCCCGCCAGTGGGGCGCGGGGCCCAGCGTGGCGTAACTGGTGGACTTGTCGAGCACGGTATAGGCCGGGCGGCGGGCGGGGGTGGGATACCCGCTCGTTGGAATCATCTCTATGGGGATGCTGCGCTGCAGACGTCCCGCAGCCACGGCCTCTTCCTGAATCGCCACGGAGAAATCATACCAGGAGGCCACGCCCGCGTCGGTCCAGTGCTGAATGCCCGTAAAATCCGGGTGATCCAGCGCGCGCCAGAGCGCACCGGCGATGCCCGCGGCCCAGGTCGGAGTGCCGATCTGGTCGCCCACGACCCGTAGCACGTCGCGCTCGGCCAGGAGGCGCAGCACGGTTTTGACGAAGTTGCTACCGTGGGCGCTATAGACCCAGGCGGTGCGCAGGATGAGGGCGGCGTCACCGAGGATTTCCCGTACCTGCTGTTCACCGGCGGCCTTGCTGGCTCCATAGACGCCGAGAGGCGCCGCCGGTGCGCCGGGTTGGTAGGGCGTGGATTGCGCGCCATCAAAGACAAAGTCGGTGGAAAGATGGATCAGGCGGGCGCCGCAGGCTTGGGCGGCCAGGGCACAGTGGGCGGCGCCATCGCGATTGATGGCATAGGCCATATCGGCTTCAGATTCGGCACGGTCCACGGCGGTGTAAGCGGCGGCGTTGATGAGGCAGTCGGGCCGGAAACTTTCCACCGCCGCACGGAGCTTGTCGGCATCACGAATATCCAGATCCTGGCGTCCCAGGGCACGCAGCATGACTGAGGGTGGCTGACTGCGTTGCAACTCCCAGCCTACCTGACCTTGCGCGCCCAGCAGCAGCACGCGATATCGGTCAGCTTCTCCGGCCATGGGCGTCATGGAAAGGTCTCGCACGCGGACAAAGCGAGTCCTGCGGCGTCTTTACCGGCCAGCAGGGGTGGATTACCGGCCAGCAACGGCCAGTCCACGGCGATATCCGGGTCATTCCAGAGCACGCAACGCTCTGCTTCCGGAACGTAAAACTCCGTGGTTTTGTAGAGAAAGTCGGCCGACTCGCTGAGCACATAAAAGCCGTGGGCAAAACCGGGGGGCACCCAGAGCATCTGCTGATTTTCGGCGGAGAGCGTGGCACCAACCCATTGTCCGAAGTATGGGGAGGATCGGCGCAGATCTACGGCCACGTCAAAAACCGCGCCGCTCACGACACGCACCAGCTTGCCCTGGGGCTGACGAATCTGGTAATGCAGCCCACGCAGCACGCCCTGCTGGGAGCGACTGTGGTTGTCCTGCACGAAGTCGAGATCCAGTCCGGCATCAGCGAAGGCGCGCCGGTTCCAGCTTTCCATGAAAAACCCCCGGGCGTCCCCGAAAACCCTGGGGGTGATGAGGAAAACCTCCGGAATGGCGAGGGCTTCAATGTTCATGGCTGACGTCCTTCGCTGAGAACGCGCAACAGATAATCGCCGTAGCCGCTCTTTTGCAAAGGGACGGCGAGGCGGCTGAGGGCTGCGCCATCGATGTAGCCCATGCGGTAAGCGATTTCTTCGGGGCAGGCGACTTTGAGCCCCTGGCGTTCTTCCAGGGTGCGGATGAACTGGCCGGCATTGAGCAGATCCGCGTGCGTGCCGGTGTCGAGCCAGGCCGTGCCGCGACCAAGCACCTCTACTTGCAGGCGCCTTTCCTGCAGGTAGAGGCGGTTGAGGTCGGTAATCTCCAGCTCGCCCCGTGCCGAAGGGCGGATTTCCCGAGCCATCCTGCTGCCGTCGCCGTCGTAGAAGTACAAGCCGGTCACCGCATAGGAGGAGCGCGGAGTTTCCGGTTTTTCTTCGAGACCGATAGCCTGGCCGTCGGCATCGAACTCGACGACGCCATAGGCACGCGGGTTGGCGACATGATAGGCAAAGACGGTGGCACCGGTATCGCGCGTGTTGGCAGTCTGCAGCGTTGTGCTGATCTCGTGGCCGTAGAAAATATTGTCACCGAGCACCAGCGCCGAGGGGCGCCCCGCCAGGAACGCCTCGGCGATCAGCAGGGCTTGCGCCAGCCCTTCCGGGCGTGCCTGCTCCGCATACTGGAAAGACAGGCCCCATTGGCTCCCGTCTCCGAGCAACTGGCGAAAACGCGGTAAATCGTCGGGGGTGGAGATGACCAGCATCTCCCGGATACCCGCCAGCATAAGGGTCGCCAGAGGATAGTAAATAAGGGGCTTGTCATAGACTGGCATGAGCTGCTTGCTGACGGTCTGGGTCAGCGGATAGAGCCGGGTGCCGGATCCGCCGGCGAGGATGATCCCTTTACGATGCATTGCGCGGCCTCAAGTGAGAGAATTTATCAATGGGCGAGGATACGTTGCCTATCACCTTGTTGCTGTCGCGGCAATTGTATGTGGCCGGGCGCGCCGGGGCAACCTTGGTGATGCCAGCCCGGCAGAATTGGGGTTGTCCCGGCTTGAGCGATGGCACCTCAACGCATAAGCTAGCCCCTCTGTCCGGTCAACATAGCAAGGGATCATCATGAACAGACAGGGAGGCCTGTCCACCGCAAACGTCCGCAACCGGCCCGGGGCGGACAGGCAGCGCGGCCACGCGCTGGGTGCCGCCATGCTGGGGATGCTGCTGGACGGTTACGATCTCAGCATTATGGCCGTGGTTCTGCTCCCGTTGCACAGCGCCTGGCATTTGCACGCGACCGAAACCGGTCTGCTCATGGCCATGGCGTTACTCGGGTCTTTGCTGGGGGGCTTGGCGGGCGGCGTCTTCACCGACCGCTTCGGTCGCCGCAAACTGCTTTTCCCCAACATATTCCTCTATGTCATCGGCGCTCTGGTCAGCGCCTTCAGCCCGGATGTCTCCATACTGTTCCTGGGCCGCTTTCTGACCGGCCTGGCGATCGGCCTCGACTATCCGCTGGTGGCCACCATCGTTGCGGAATACAGCCAGCCCGCGAACCGGGGAAATCGTTTCGCCCGGGTAAACCTGGCCTGGTATGTTGGCGCTCTGCTGTCCACCGGTGTCGGCTGGGCCCTGCTGTTTACCGGCGCCGCATCCTGGCGCTGGATGCTGGGTAGCGCGGCCTTCCCCGCGCTCGCTCTCCTGTGGTTGCGGCGCGGCCTCCCGGAATCGCCGCGCTGGTTGGCGCGTAACGGGCATCCCAGCGCGGCCCGTGCGGCCCTGGCCCGGCTTTACCCGGAGTACACGTCCGCCGAACTCGGCACGCAGTTGACGGCTTTTCAGGGACATCGCCAGCCGTGGCGGGTGCTGCTGCATAGAGTCTGGCTGCGCCGACTGGTGCTCAGCATTTTCCCCTGGTTTTGCCTGGATGTGGTGGGTCTGGGCATTGGTCTGTATTTTCCCATGGTGTTGCGCAGCAACGGGTTGGCCGGCAGTGACGGGGCCGCCGCCGCCATCAACGCCGGCTTTGTGCTGATCTCCGCTCTGGGCATTGTTTATATTCTCTCCCGCCTCGACCGCTGGGGCCGGATTCCCCTGCAAAGCGCCGGCTTTGGCCTGATGTCCCTCGGGCTGGGATTATTCGCGCTGTGCTCCTGGAATGGCTGGATTGCCGGGATTTACGCGGGTGCCGCGGTCTATTCCCTGGGCGTGGGCATCGGTCCGTCGGTAACGGTGTTTGCGCTCGCCGTAGAAATTTTTCCGACGGAATTGCGGGCCAGCGCGGCCGGGTTGGCGACGGGGATTTCCCGCCTGGGTGCCTTCATTTCGGCGGTATTGTTTCCTGTTCTTGAAAAAAGCTGGGGAATACCCTTAGTCCTGGTGGTCATGGCCATCGTGGCCCTGCTGGGGATGCTCGCCACCCTGATCTATGGGGTGGAATCGCGGCAGAAAAGCCTGGAAGACCTGGAACGCGTGCATGATCGGGTGGCAACACCCTGATTGCATGGCTTTTCTACTCAAAGCTCCAGGTCCGCACTATGCGCAACGGAGTAGGCGGGGATTGCCAGATGGCGGGCAAAGCCGGAAAGGGCGCCGCCTCCCGAATGATCGTATCGACAGCGTTTACCAGCGCGACGTTCTTTGATCCCTGCCGCATCTCGATCTGCATCAGTTGCCCACCGGGGGCGATAGTGACGGCGACCACGACGCGCCCCCGCGGCAGGACGGGATGCCCTCCCGCAAAAAGATGTTTCTGAGCCAATGCCATGATTCGGCCTTCCCAGTCCTTCAGATAGGCATTCAACGCAACCGCCCGCGCTGCCGGCGACGCCGTTGACGGCGCGCCTTCCCGACGGACCGGAAGAATGCCGTCCGGGCTGCGCGACGCGGGTACCGCGGGCGAGGCAATCCGGGGGCGGAGCGGATTCGGCGTCAACGAAATCTCCACCAGCGAGCTGACCGGGGTTTTTACAGGCAGGGTTCCCGCCAGACCTCCCAACAACACGAGCCAGACCAGCACGTTGATGACCACGGAGAGCAAGACCCAGGGGAACAGGGTATCGAGGTCTTCCGGTCGCAAACGCAGGACGCGCATCATACCGACCAGTGCGGCGGCCCCAAACCAACGTATCCGGAACAGAAAACCCGATAGCGGCGCAAAAAATCCTATGGAGGGCGACGGCATCGCGGTAGCTGCGCGTCGCGATGGCTTCATCCCAACCAATCGGCTGCAGCGAGGGCGTAATAGGTGATTATGGCGTCCCCCCCGGCTCTTTTGATGCCCAACAGCGATTCCAGGACACTGCTCTGCAGATCCAGCCAACCAGCCCGGGCAGCGGCCTGCAGCATGCTGTATTCACCGGATACCTGATAAGCCAGCACCGGCAGGTCGCAGCGCTCGCGGAGGTCACGGATGATATCCAGATACGCCATGGCGGGCTTCACCATCACCATATCGCAGCCGTCCTGAATATCCAGCGTCATCTCGCGAAACGCCTCACGCCGATTGGCCGGGTCCATCTGATAGCCTTTGCGATCCCCGAACTGCGGCGCGCTGTCCGCCGCATCGCGGAAAGGACCATAAAAAGCGCTGGCGTATTTGACCGCGTAAGAAAGAATACTGACCTGCGGGTGCTGCGCAGCATCCAGCGCTTCGCGGATAGCCATCACCATGCCGTCCACCATGCCGGAAGGGGCGACGATATCCACGCCCGCCTCGGCATAAGAGATGGCCTGCCGTTGCAGGTTTTCCAGGGTGGCGTAATCGTCACGGTCACCGCCCGCATCCAGGACGCCGCAATGGCCGTGGGCGGTGTATTCGCAAAAGCAGGCGTCGGCGATGATCAGGAGTTGCGGATATTCGGCGCGAATGGCGCGAATGGCGCGTTGTACCAGCCCCTCCGCCGCCCAGGAGGCGGAGCCGGTGGCATCCTTGCAATGATCTTCAACGACGCCGAACAGCAGCACCCCGGAGACGCCCCGCGCTGCGGCCTCCGCGCAGAGTTGCAGCGCCGAGTCGATGCTGTGGCGAAAAACGCCGGGCATGGAGGAGATTTCCGTACGGACGCCGTCGCCTTCCACCAGAAAGACCGGCAGAATGAAATCCGCCGCACGCAGATGATGCTCACGCAACATCCGGCGCATGGCCGGGTGACGCCGCAGGCGGCGGGGCTCGTGGCGGGACGGCAGATTGGGCAGGTTCATGTGACAGGCTCCAGACCTTGCGCCCAGGCCATCAGCGCGGCCAACATGCCGGCCACGCTGGCTTCCGGGGCAATCCAGGGGGCGGGCAGGCCGACCGTGCTGACGGCGGCGGCGGTGAGGGGGCTGATGGCGATAATGGGCGTGTTCTTCAGCCAGCGTTGACCCAGCCCCCCCACCATCTGATAGAAATTATTGAAGATCTCCGGGCTGGTCACGGTGACGGCATCCAGTTCGCCGCGCGCCCAGGCATGCAATAATGGCGTCGGATTGGCGCCGGGAAGGCCGCGCCGGTAGCATAATACCTTGTCGATGACCGCACCGCGCTCGCCCAGCGTCTTCTCCAGCAACTCCCGGCCCTGATCACCGGCAAACAGCGCGATGCGCTGTCCCTGCACGGCCACCAGCTCCGGACTTTCCAGCAACCCCTCGGAGCTGAACCTCCGGGGAACCAGGTCGACCTGCAGACCAAACTCACGCAGCGCCTTGGCGGTTTCCCGTCCCACCGCCGCGATACGCAGCCCCGTCGGCCAGGACAGGTTGCGGCTCTGCAGGCGGCTGAGGGCAAAAGCGACGGCGTTGCGGCTGGAAAAAATCACCCAGTCATACGCCACCAGTTGATGCAAAGCGTCATCCAGAGACTGCCAGTTCTCCGGCGCCTCGATCTGTACGGCGGGGAACAAAATGGGGCGCGCGCCTTGCGCCTGCAATAGGGTCAGCATCTCGTCGGCCTGCGCGCGCGGCCGGGTGACCACGATGCCTTTGCCTTGCAGTGCGGTGCTGTTCATGTGTTTCGGACATCCGCGATGATCTCTGCCGCCCCCTGGGCGACGAGTGCCGCGGCGACGGTCATGCCGAGGGCAACGGGGTCGCTGCCCTTCGCCTCGGCATGGAGTACCCGGCGGCCGTCCGGAGTGGCGACCAGCCCGCGCAGGAGCATCTGCGGCCCCTGCCATTGCGCCAGTGCCGCCACCGGCAGCCGGCAGTCCCCCCCCAGCACCCGATTCATGCTGCGCTCTGCCAGCACGCAATTGTGGGTGTCGGCATCGGCCAGAGGTGCCAGCAGTTCCCGGGTCCGCCGGTCGTCGCCGCGCGCCTCGATGCCTATGGCCCCTTGTCCCACTGCCGGCAGAGAGTGGTCAATATCCAGCAGGTGGGTGATACGATCCGACAACCCCAGGCGTTTAAGGCCCGCGGCGGCGAGGATGATCGCCTCATAATGCCCCTCATCCAGCTTGCGCAGGCGCGTGGCGACATTGCCGCGCAGATCATCGACCCGCAGATGGGGGTAGCGCTCCAGCAATTGCGCCCGCCGCCGCAGGCTGGAACTGCCCACCCGTGCGTCCTTCGGCAGGGCATCAGGGTGGAGAAAGGCGTTGCTGACGAAGGCATCCCGGACGTCTTCCCGGGCCATGATGGCGACGATCTCCAGACCATCAGGCTGTTGGGCCGGCACATCCTTCATGGAGTGTACGGCAATATCCACCCGCTGCTGCTGCAGGGCGTCCTCGATTTCCTTGACGAAGAGGCCCTTACCGCCCAGCGCATGCAGGGGTGCGTCCAGAAGCGTATCCCCGCTGGTGGTCATGGCGATGATCTCGACGGTCATTTCCGGGTGCTGCCGCAACAGGGCGGCGCGGACATGCTCTGCCTGCCAGACGGCCAGCGGGCTGGCGCGGGTACCAATGCGAAGGGGGTGCGGCATATCTGGTCGGCGGCTCTAATGATGATCAGGGGATGGAATCAGGTTATTCACCTTAACAGCGCGGTTTTTTCTGTCAAGGGCGAGGCGGCGACACCCTTTGCGAAATGGCGCTCACCACCACCCTTTCGCGCAGCGACAGCGCCATCTTGGGACCCACCACCGCAGCCAGGGAGGCCGGGCCGGGAAAAGGGCCGTGCGCCGCCCGGAAAGCGACAATCGCCGCGGCCCGTTTCTCGCCGATGCCGCGCAAAGCGCGCAACCGGGCACTATCGGCGTGATTGATGTCGACGAGCGCCGGGCCATCTTTAGCCGCTGCGAACGCCACATTTGGCCCCGAAAGCGCGCAAGCAGCCCCTAGCAAAAGCCACCACCGCAACAATCTAATCCTAATCCCGCAACGCCGCGCGGACCTTATCCCCCATCGCCGCCAACACCTCCGTCGGCGTATCTTTGGCGTTGGCAAAATTCAGGTCGGGGATGGCGTTCATGGGAATCAGGTGCACATGGGCATGCGGTACTTCCAACCCCGCCACCATGACCCCGACCCGCTTGCAACCGGTCACCTGCTCCAGCGCCGGTACGACGCGCCGGGCAAAAGGCAGAAGACCGGCCAGCGTTTCGTCATCCAGCGTGAAAATATAATCATGCTCGATCTTGGGGATAACCAGGGTGTGCCCCGGTCGCACCGGGCGAATATCGAGAAAAGCCAGATAACGGTCATCTTCCAGCACTTTCTGCGCCGGAATTTCGCCGTTGATGATGCGGGTGAACAGGGTGCTCATGCGTCCTCCTTGAGAGTGGCCAGAACGGCTTCCGCGGCATCCAGGGTGGCGGCGATCTCGGCGTCGCCGTGGGCCGCCGAGAGGAAACCCGCCTCATAGGCACTGGGGGCGAGATGCACCCCGCGCGCCAGCAGGCCATGGAAAAAGCGGGCGTAGCGTTTACTGTCGGCGGCCATCACCGCATCAAAACCGCGCACCGGCTGCTCCGCGAAGAACCAGCCGAACATGCCCGGCACCTGGTTGATCTGCATCGGCACGCCCGCGGCTTCCGCCCGCTCGGCCAGGCCCTTGCAGAGCGCCACCGTCTGCGCCGCCAGGCGCTCATGGAAACCCGGCACCGTCAGCAGCCGCAGGGTCGTCAGTCCGGCGGCCATGGCCACAGGATTGCCGGACAGCGTCCCCGCCTGATACACCGGCCCGGTGGGTGCCAGGTATTCCATCATTTCCCGCGGACCACCGACGGCCCCCACCGGCAGACCGCCGCCGATGATCTTGCCCAGCGTGGTCAGATCGGGACGCACCCCGTAGAGTGCCTGCGCGCCGCCCACGGCCACCCGGAATCCGCTCATCACTTCGTCAAAAATCAACACGCACTCATATTGATCACATACGGCGCGCAATCCTTCCAGAAAGCCGGGCTCCGGCGGCACGCAACCCATGTTGCCGGCCACCGGCTCGACGATGATGGTCGCGACATCAAAGCCGAAGCGCGACATCATTTCTTCCACCGCGGAGAGATCGTTATACGGCAACACCAGGGTATCCTGACTTACCTCGCGCGGGATCCCCGCGCTCGAAGGCTGGCCGAGGGTCAGCGCCCCGGAACCGGCCTTTACCAGCAGGCTGTCGCTGTGGCCGTGATAATTGCCCTCGAATTTGATGATCTTATCGCGCCCGGTGTAACCACGCGCCAGACGAATGGCGGTCATCACCGCCTCGGTGCCGCTGGAAGTCATGCGCACCGACTTGATGCCCGGCACCAGAGAGCAAACCAGTTCCGCCATTTCCACCTCGATGGCGGTAGGCGCACCGAAGCCAAGACCCTTGTCCACCTGCGCATGCACCGCCGCCAATACTTCCGGGTGGCCGTGGCCGTGGATCATCGGCCCCCAGGAGCCCACATAATCGATGTAGCGCTTGCCTTCCACATCCCAGAAGAAGGGTCCTTCGGCATGGTCGATGAAAATCGGGTCACCGCCCACGCCGCGAAAGGCCCGGACCGGCGAGTTAACCCCTCCCGGAATGCATTGTTGCGCCACACTGAACAGCGCATGTGAAGTCTGCGTCATCATCACTCCTTACGGTCACCAAACAGAGCGGTAAAACGCCTTGCCGCCCCTTCCACGTCGTCCGCACCAAAAATGCCGGAAATCGCCGCCAGGGCATCCGCACCTGCCGCGATCAATACACCCCCATTCGCCTCCGTGATGCCGCCGATGGCAACAATGGGCAGATCAATAACCGCACGCGCCGCCATCAGGACATCCACACTGACCACCGGCGCCTGCGGCTTGCTGGGAGAGGCGAAAAAGGACCCGAAGGCCACATAATCCGCCCCCTGCGCCGCCGCCTCTTGCGCCTGCCGCACCGATCCATAACAGGAAACGCCGATAAGTATGGCGCGTCCCAACTGCACGCGCAACGCTGGCAGCGGCGCGTCTTCCGCGCCCACATGGAGGGCCGGTGCCCCGATGGCCTGCGCCAGTAGAGGATCATCATTGACGACGAAAAGGGCGTTGTACTGCGCGCAAAGTTCCCGCAACGCCCCCGCCTGCCGCCGCCGTCTCGGTGCCTCGGCCACAACGTCGCCCTTGTCCCGATATTGCAGAATACGCGCGCCTCCGCGCAGCGCTGCTTCGGCCTGCGCCAGGAAAACGGGCTCCGGCATCAGACGCGCTTCGGTGATCGCATAGAGTCCGGAAACAAGGGGCTTCTGCCCGGTCATCCTATTCCTCCCGATACCCGCGCGCCCAAAAGAACCGGTCCGGAAAATACTGTCCCTTCCCCAGCGGATGGGCATGGAGCAGGCAGGCATGGGTAAAATCCAGTGCCCGCGACACAGCCTCTTCCATGGCTAAACCGCGCGCCAGACCCGCCGCCAGCGCGGCGGCCAAGGTACACCCCGAACCATGATAGTGGTGGGGCAGCCGGGGCTGCCGGAAGGTCCGCCGCAATACCTCACCGCGAAACAGCATATTCTCCAGCTCCGGCCCCTCGCCGTGCCCCCCGCTGATCAGTACCCACTCCGCCCCCTGGCGATTGAGCCAGGCACCCGCCGTGGGCAAATCGCTGGCGCCGGACAAGGCCAGCGCCTCAGGCCCATTGGGCGTCATCACCGTCACCTGTGGCAGCAATTGAGCAACCAAGGCTTCGCGTAATCCCGCCCCGGCCAGGGCCGCACCGCCTCCGGCCGCCAGCACCGGATCAAGCACCACGGGAATCCGCGGATAATCCGCCAGCAGCGCGCTCACCGCAGCCACCATGGACGCGCTTCCCAGCATCCCGATCTTGATGACCCGTACGGACATATCGTCGAGCACCGCACGGGCCTGCGCCACGGTATTCTCTGGACTCACCGGCGTATAGGCACGGACGTCCACCGAATCCTGAACGGTCAGCGCCGTCACTGCCGTGCAGCCATGCACGCCCAGGCTGGCCAGGGTCAGCAGGTCGGCCTGGGCGCCCGCGCCCGCACTGGGATCAGAGCCGGCGATACTGAGGACGACGGGCGGCGGCCCCCCTGCCTCCGGGTAACGGAATTCCATCCGGAACGGATCATCGCCCATTTTAGCCTTTCATGGCCATATATCGATGGATTTTTTAATCGCTTCCATTGCCGCCAACGGGTTTTTTATATACTGCAGCATAACTCCCAGATCATCACCAATAACGATTACCGAGCCGTATTTGAATAGCGAACCAAACCACGTTTGCTTGATTTTTATATCTCGAATGGACGGCGCCGGCATGGAAACATTCAGTCGCCGTGACAAACCGTATTTCATTACCAGATTACCATCGTTAACAAGACACTTTGTGGTTAACATCAATGTCGCAATATTTGCCGCATCAATGAATGACAAGACAATCATTACCGCCCCAACCATTACCAAGAACCCGTTACCAAAAACCACAAACGGAACACTGACAAAGAATATTAGCAGTGAACCTAACAAAGCAGATGGCGCCACGTTCACATCGTTCAATACCACGGCTGAAGTATTTTTCAAGCCATTCTGCTGCCCAGGCATACGCTATTCCCTCAACCCGTCTCATGGTTTTCCAAAGTAAAATAGAGCAGAGATTAATTACAAACAGTAGGAGGTCGTCCTCACCTTTTTGGATATTTCGTTGTCGTTTTTGTACACGCCATGGTGGCGCCATCATTAGTAACATGATCAGTATCGCATGGTACAACGATGGCGCACCTTAAGCCTTACCGTGTCAGCAGCCCCTCCTCATGATCCCATCACCCCGGAACGGGGGGGGGGCGCTGACCTTCCGATCATTCCTTCACGCCTTGGATATCAACGGGCTTCCCTTGCGACAAGGATGTCAAGTAACTAACGAGCGCCACCATCTTTGGACCACTGGAGGATAACGGCATCCCGCCGAGGCCATTTGCTATACAGGAGTTGATCTGCATCTCCAGCGTGATTACCTTCCCAGCGCGTTTATTATATTTAGGGAAGGTAGCCGCGGCACCAAGAAGGCTTGGAATCTTTTTACCATTTGGGAGCATACCCTCTACGCGTCCGGCACCACGGTGACACGTCATACAGCTATTACCCTTAGTTCCCAGGGACGCCGCGGCGAACAACTGGCCCCCTTCATGAATAGCTGCTTGCATTGGCTGTTCAGCCGCCAAAGCGGGGGCTGTGAAAGCCAGTGCGCATACAGCCATCGCTACCGCAATACATGATGTCTTTCGTAAAGTCATAATATTACGCGGAGTCCCTGGCGCCTGCGCCAAGGCTGGGTAGCTCGCAAGTATTGCAAAATACCTGCCCTCCCCCGCACCTCCTTCTTTCTAGAGCTACCTTTCGGTTATAACGGCTTCCGGCGCCTTTCAGGTGGTGGCGCTGCACCTTGCTTCCACCCTCCAAACCCCACCGGTCCAAGTGTAGCTCCGCACCTCACTAATATCCACTCCGCATGGTTCGTACGCCATCGCCTATATGATTGGTACACATGGAATACTCCCCTCTCAACAGAGAGGGGAAGCCACACAATATAAGTTTTTATGCCGACTTGAGAATAAATGCCATACAGTACCCCTCAGGCACCACCGATCCAGCCACGACCTTGCAGCAGTGCGGCGCGATAAAATTCGCGCAAACAGAGCATTGCTCCTTGCCCTTGGGATGTGGCTGATATTGCAGGGAAGCCTTCGGTGTGATTCCTGGACACTTTCCAGCCGCATGCGCCGCGCCGATGGGATTTACCCCGACCACTGCCCCGGCAGCCACTACACCGGCCGTTATGGCGATGCCTTTTAAGACATCGCGCCGACTCGGGTTCTGGGGTTTTTCGGTTCCATTTTGTTCCTTGCTCATGATATTACTCCTTATATATTGACAAAAATTAAGATGTAACAGATCCAAATAACGGTTATTTATTTCACGTCTCTCCAGTACTCCTTTTTGAGGAAATAAGCAAATATAATAAACAGCGCAAGCAAGCCGAGCACCCAAGGCCCCGCGTCGTGCCGTTGTACAACAGACGGATCAGATACAAACCTTAAAAAGGCGACGATGTCAGAAACCTGCTCCTTGAATTGCTGAGGAGACTCGTCACCCGCACGAAGCACCTTCCCTTGTTCATTCACGAACCCACTATGCAGTGCAAGCACATCTGGCATTGCCACATTGGGAAATACATGATTATTCCAGCCGGATGGGCGCTGGGGATCAAGGTAGAACGAGAGCAGATAGGTATATACCCAGTTCTGACTCTTATAGCGAACTATTTGACTCAAGTCCGGCGGGGGAAGGCCAAACCATTTGTGCGCCATGTCGGTTGGCATCGCTGACACCATGTTCCCTTTATAGTTGGAACCGGTCGGCAACATGATGTACTTATGCACATCCGCCTTGGACATTCCCAGGTCATTCGTCAGAAACTCGTAACGCATAAATTTAATGGAATGACAAGCCATACAGTCGGTTGCGAACAACTTCGCCCCTGCAATTATAGTCTTTGCGTTGTAGGTATAATGCGGTGCCATCATCTTGGGCCCGTTATCTGCAAATGCTCCAGGCGCACTGGCAAGCAGCCCCAAGGCCATGCCTGCCCACACAACATATTTTTTCATAACGCCTCCTCTCTGCGCAATATCAGTGGGCACGGAAACGGACTCGCGCGGGTGGCGTCCGGGTCGGCTCAAACTTGCTCACGAATGGCAGTAAAATGAAGAATGCCACATATATAACCGCCCCCACTCGCTCCAGGATAAAATATTTAGGCAACGGCGGTTGCTCTCCAAGATAGGCAAGCATGAGGAAGTTGGCAAAAAAGATAATGAGCATAATACGAGTAATCGGGCGATACCGCGTCGATATCACCGGATTTCTATCCAGCCATGGGAGTATGAACGGGAACACTACGGCTACCACCATCAATATAATGCCACCATTCTTATTCGGTATAGCCCGCAACATGGCGTAAAATGGCGACAAATACCATGGCGGGGTAACATCAGGCAGGCTTTTCAATGGGTTCGCCGGCGTGGACATGGTGCGCTCCAGAAAAATATGATGCACCGTCGGCGCATAGAAAATAATCGCCGCAAAAATGAATAGCCATACACCGAATCCAAAGAGATCTTTCACGGAATAGTAGGGGTGAAAGGGAATGGCATCTACCGGATGTCCGTCTGGCCCTTTATTGGCCTTTATCTCAAGGCCATCCGGATTGTTAGAACCAACTTTGTGTAGATACAGAATATGGAACACGATCAATCCGACAATGACCATAAACACCACCGTCACATGCAGTGCCATGAAGCGATCCAGGGTGTCTCCGCTCATGCCGGAGCCACCGCGCACCAATGTGGTGACCCACTCCCCGATGAATGGAATAGACTTGAACAATGAGGTAATTACCGTTCCAGCCCAATATGACAGGTTTGAATAAGGCAATATATATCCAAAAAATGCCTCCGCCATAAAAGCCAGATAGATCGTATAGCCGATGACCCATACGAGTTCTCGCGGTGCACGGTAGGAGCCGTAAAGCATGCCTCTTGCCATATGTATATACAGAAGCACAAATATCAGGGAGACGCCATCGACATGCATATACTGCATAAGCCAACCATAATGCACGTCGTACATGATTCCGTATACGGAGTCATAGGCATCACGAACAGATGGTATGTAGTGTGCCAGAACCAAAAATCCTGACAGGAACTGCAGCACCACCATCAGTAAGAGCAGGGACCCGGCGTAATAAAAGATGTTGAAATTTTTTGGCGCGTAGTATTCAGCCATGTGCTCCCGCCACATCTCCGGCAATGGCGAACGTTTGACAAACCAGGTTTTGAAACTCATCTCAGCCTCCTTTATCGGCTACCACACTCAGCACAAATGCGCGAGCGGATACATGTTGGTTACAACGACGCTTTTCTTTTCCACATCGATGTCATATTCAGGGACTGCCATATTGTGAGGAGCGGGTGACCCTTTGATTACGCGGGCGGAAAGATCGTACATGGATCCATGGCAAGGACAATGAAATCCGCCGAGCCACCACGGCGCGACACTGGCTTTTTTGGGCCGGTAATGCGGTATGCAGCACAGGTGGTTGCATATCTTTATGCCGACATACCATTCCGCCACCCGTGACCTATACTTGTTTTTGCAATAGGGGGGTTGCTGCGGAATATTACAGTGGGGATCCTTCAATATGCCCTTCTGCTCCGCCTCATCCAGCGAGGCCAGCATTTCCGGGGTTCTGTTTACCACAATAACGGGCTTCTCCTGCCACAATGCCACCATTTGCATGCCCGGTTCTATGGGGCTCAGATCAATGGTCGTAGTGGCTAATGCGGCGGCGGCGGCGGTTGGATCCAGCGACTTGACCATGGGAACCGCGATAGTGCCCGCCACCGCGACACCAGATACCGTCACCAGCGCGGTAAGAAAGCGACGGCGTGTTATATTTGGAGCTTGTTTGTTGTCTTGCGCTTCGTCTGACATGATATTGGTCCTATGTGCTATTTGGTGGATTCTATTGAGATCGCCAGATCCCTTGCAGTTCTGTCATCCAAGTCGGGATTGATAAAATCTTGGGCATAAAACAACTCTCCGTTATGACTCAACACGTCACAATCCATTAATCTCGTATAGATACTGGTGATTGCTTCGGGAGGCGCATATCGCTTCATCGGCATGCCGGGATGCGTCATCAGGCGAAGCCCTGTTCTACAGGGTCCGGGATCTACGATATTCACCCGAATATTCGTTTTGGCATACTCTATCGCCCACATGCGCGCCATATGCAAAATGGCGGCCTTGCTCACCCCGTAGGCGCCCCAATAGCCTTTGGGCTTTACGCCAGACTCATCCGTTGTGAAAATGATGGAGGCGTACGCGGCCTCTTTCAATAATGGAAGGCACTGCTGCGTCACGAGAATGGGAGACTTTACGTTGACCTGAAATACATGATCCCATAGGGCCCCTTCATAGTTCTCCAGTGGAGTTAACATCCCGAGCTCTGCCGCATTATGCACTATGCCGTGCAGCTGTTTAAATTCGCTGGAAATAGCCGCGCCTATGGTTTTAAATGCATCGGCTGTCGGATCGGCGAGATCCACCACGAGAATAGCCGGCTCCGGGTACCCATAGTCGGTGATTTCATCGTAAACCCCCTCCAGATTACGCTTCGTTTTCCCCAACAAAACCACCGTGGCGCCCTGCCTGGCATACTCAATGGAGACTGCCTTACCAATGCCATCTCCCGCACCGGTTACGAGTATGGTTTTCCCTTCCAGAGTACCGTCACCCTTCGCTTTGGTGTATTCATTTTCAGTCATGGCGCTCACCGAGACCTTATATAGGCGGCCAGCGCGACGATTTGTTTTTGATCCAACCTGGTGGCTATATACTGCATAATGCCTTTATGCGTGGCGACCCGCTGTCCGGACTTGAAATAGGTTAGTTGATTGATCACATAAGTGCGCTTTTGTCCTGCCAACATCGGGAAGAAGGGAGGCAAACCTGCCAGCGTTGTACCATGACATGCCATGCACGCCGGCATTTGCATCTTGGGCAACCCCCCGAAGTACAGCTTTTTCCCCTCGGCGACGAGCTTGGGATCATAGACATGTCCTGACGCGGGCTTCTGGGAAGAAAAGTATTCGGCAACCTGTTGCGTCTGCGCGGCAGTCAACGGGGCCACCATGGCCCACATAATGGGAGATTGTGGATCCGCTCGTGTATGCGCCTTGAAATGGTCTAATTCGCGCAACATGTAGGTTTTCCATTGCCCTGCCAAATTGGGGAACATACCGCCATCTGGCGAAATACCCTGCAGGCCATGACAGGCCATACAAGAGCTCTGCACCACTGTGGGAACACCGCCTGAAGTAACCGACGAAGTGGCAGCGGTGGGAGAGCTCACTGAGGCCGTTTTAGCAATAGTGGATCCATAGGCTACCGACGTCACGGCCATAGCTATCGTTAGCACGGAAATAGCTGGTAAAAACGGTTTTTTTTGTAGCATATGTGGCACCTTAGTTGATCGGGCCAGCAACCACCAAGCTCCTATTGCAGGCTCTCGATAGTTATTAGCCGGTTATGAATAAAACCCCATGTTAATACGCCAGCGTGATCATATTGTATGAATATTGTCTGCCTATGTATCATTCAGATTTCTAGCGAATACATACATCCGTTTTATCGATTACAAAATTAATACCAGAACTTCTTTTAAGACCGTGGTTGCGCACCGCATCCACCAACCATGATGAAGTTGCAACCGTATTCAAATCCCGTCACCTCTCCATGCAAAAACGCGAACACTTTCATCTATGCGTCGATCCCAGCGGAGGCCAGATTGCCCACACCGAGACAGGGCAAGCTTTATGCCAGATCCATAGATGTTTTGGCATAAACTAACATTATGATTAGCTGATGTATTTTGGCAAAAAATAGTGCTGTGCCCAGCGAAGACTGCCATTTTTGGCATGACCATTCCGTCATACTGCCATCACTGGCATACGGTTCTCTGTGCTTGTCCACACCGCTTCGCATAGCAGCGTCGCCACAAGGTCGCGAACGCTTCTAATTTGTTGACCAAAGGGTAGCTGTCCGGCGCCGCGAAAAAACAGCCCATGCTGCACATCACCGCGTTGTGCGGCAGCCAACTGGGCCTCAATGCAGAATTGCCCGGAGGACGAATTACCATCCTTGAACCCGCAATGTACCAAGCACTCCGTCTGACTTGGGCACAGCGAATGGTCTTGACTCGCGCAAGCACGCAGATTTTCCTCGCGTCCCAAGTAACGGCGCAACCAGGGAGTAAGCACTGCACGCGCGGGCAGACCTGCCGAGCTCATAAATGTCACGAGGTCTTTAGGCGTCGCATCGGCCAGGACACGCTTAAAATTGATGTGCGCATCGCCCTCGGTGCTTACAGCGAACGGGGTGCCCAACTGGGCCCCGCTCCCGCCGAGGGAAAATATCTCGCGCATTTCCTGAACCGAAGAGATTCCTCCAGCGGCGACGAGCGGGATCTGGTCGGCTTTCAGACCCAATTCTGCAAAGAGTTTGCGGATCGCGGGCAGGACATTTGCAAAACCATACTTGGGATTTGAAACATCCTCCAATCTGGTAGCTCCCAAGTGCCCGCCAGCGAATTGGGGATTCTCGATAACGATCGCGTCTGGAAGACGTTTCTGGCGCATCCAACGGCGCAGAACCAGCTGAACGCCGCGACCTTCGGAAAGAATCGGGATCAGCGCGACCTTGGGGAACTCCGCTGCCAGCGTTGGCAAATCCATGGGCAGGCCAGCGCCCACGACCACCGCGTTAACCCCGCTCTTGATAGCTTGAAGCACATGCTCCCGATAACCAGAAATGGCATGCATGACATTAACGGCGATAAAGCCCTCTTTTCCTGCGATCCGGCGCGCTTCCCGGATCTCGCGATCCAACGCGATCAGGTTTGCCTTGGCCGAAGCTGCTGGATCTCTCAGGCGCCGCAAGGGTCGCATCAGATCCTCGTGTAAACGTCGTAGCTCCACGCTTGCGATGGTTCCAACAGCCCCCTCCGCCGCCACAGCCCCGGCTAAGCTATGTGCTGAAACACCAATGCCCATACCGCCCTGTATCACAGGGAGCAGGGACCGTCCTTTGATCTTTAGGTATGGCAAATCCATGTCAACCACCTCATTCGCTATCTAACCAATATATTTGGTACATAGGCGCGCAACCGAGCAACCAGATCACCATCTATTGTGGTGGGACTGGCAATCAACTCCAAATCTGCACATCCTGCCTTGTTAAAGCGTTGCAACACCCACCGAGATACACCAATCATTCGCAGTTCCTGAGCCATAAGAACAAGATCCGCGCCACTTAAAATAGTATTATGTATCGTTGTTCTGATCTCGCATGAAACATTTCTGGACAGCATCCGTTCGAGAGATTCTTTTACCTTGCCACCGCTTCCTGGTATGCGGGTGATATCGGGATAACGCGCAAATGGCGCCTTGACATCAAACCCAACCCAATCCAGATGGGGGAGCAGATTTGCAAAGTTGTGTGGATACAATCCCGACGTGTGCAGAGCGACATTGAATCCCAATGCCTTTACTTGCTTAATTGCCAATAGCAACGATTTATGGACCGTTGGTTCGCCGCCACAAAAAGTTACCGCATCCAGTAATCCCTTGCGGGTAGTCAGCCACCCCATGATGGTAGACCATGACATAACCGACGATCCCTGCCCCGGCTGCAGGCTTGTATTATGGCAATAACGACAGCGACATGGACAACCTTGAGTATATATTACAGCACATAAATACCCCGGGTAATCTACCGTACTAAACTGGGAGAGACCAGCAACCGTCGGCAATGACATTGATTTATTGTCAATTATAATGAGTCGATGGAGCGCCGCCCCCATCAAAACGCTTGGTCTCGATGAAATATTTACGTTCCAAATGCTCTCCCTGCTTACCGATATTAAACGACGAGGTCGGGCGATGATATCCCATAACCCTTGTCCAAACCTCACAGGGTTGCCTTTCGCTATCACTCAATTCAACTTCTATTAATCTTTCGTTGGATATCTCAGGATACATAATATTCTCCTTTTTAGGTTACGCAGAACGCCGCCGCTTTTCTGTGATGCGTTCCTGATCACAGATGGGACAAAATGGATGCTCACCCGCCAGGTATCCATGCACCGGACAGATGGAAAAAATAGGGGTAACTGTAATGTACGGCAACCGAAATCGCTCCAGCGCGCGCCGCACCAGACGCTTGCAGCTTTCCGCACTAGCGAGACGTTCGCCCATATACAGGTGAAGAACGGTCCCCCCCGTGTATTTGGCTTGCAAAGCCTCCTGTCGTTCCAATGCCTCAAACGGATCGTCCGTAAATCCAACCGGCAGTTGCGAAGAATTCGTGTAATAGGGTTTATCCGCCGTCCCGGCCTGTAAGATATCGGAAAACCGCTTGCGATCTTCTTTGGCGAAACGATAGGTAGTCCCCTCCGCAGGTGTGGCCTCCAGATTGTACATATGACCTGTTTCCTCCTGAAAGGCGACCATGCGATTCCTGATATACTCTAAAAATTCCAAGGCGAACGCATGACCCCAGGTCGTTGTGATATCCTCCCGATCCTCCGTAAGGTTGCGGATCATTTCATTGACCCCATTAATCCCAATGGTAGAAAAATGATTGCGCAGCGTGCCCAAATAACGTTTGGAGTAGGGAAACAATCCCGTGTCCATATGGCGCTGGATGATCTTACGTTTGATCTCCAGACTGCTTTTCGCCAACGCCAACAGATCATCGATGCGCTGGTAGAGACCATTGCCATCGTTTTTATGGAGGTAACCCAATCTGGCGCAATTAATCGTCACCACGCCAATGGAACCCGTCTGCTCCGCTGAGCCGAAAAGCCCATTACCGCGTTTGAGCAATTCACGCAGGTCGAGTTGGAGCCGACAGCACATAGAGCGCACCATATTGGGCTGGAGTTCAGAATTGATGAAATTCTGAAAGTAGGGCAGACCGTACTTTGCCGTCATGGCAAACAGTCTTTCGGCGTTTTCAGAATCCCACGAAAAATCAGCGGTTATGTTGTAGGTTGGGATGGGGAAGGTGAAAACGCGACCCTTGGCATCCCCTTCGCTCATCACCTCGATATAGGCGCGGTTGATCAAATCCATCTCCACCTGCAAGTCGCCATAGTGAAACGGCATCTCCTTTCCACCGATGACCGGAACCTGTTCCCGAAGATCTTCAGGACAGACCCAATCGAACGTTACGTTGGTAAAGGGGGTCTGGCTTCCCCAGCGGGAAGGCACGTTCAGGTTATAAATAAACTCTTGAATATTCTGGCGTACCGCGTCATAGGAAAGCCCATCCTTGCGGACAAACGGTGCCAGATAGGTATCAAATGAACTAAAAGCCTGCGCACCTGCCCATTCATTCTGCAAGGTGCCCAGAAAGTTTACCATTTGCCCCACCGCACTGGACAAATGACGGGGAGGTGCCGCTTCCACCTTCCCTGGCACGCCGTTAAAACCCTCATGCAACAAGGTTCGCAGCGACCACCCGGCACAATAACCGGCCAGCATATCGAGATCATGGATATGAATGTCCGCCTCACGGTGAGCGGCACCAATTTCATCCGGATAGACATGACTCAGCCAGTAATTGGCGGTTACCTTCCCCGCGACGTTCAGAATCAGGCCACCCAACGAATAACCTTGATTGGCATTCGCGTTGATTCGCCAATCCTCCCGATCCAGGTACTCATTTACCGAGGAAACGGCATTCACCGCGGTCAGACGATCCCGGCGCAAGCGTTGATGCTGTTCACGGTAAGCGATATAGGCGCGGGCCGTGCGGTAAAAGCCTTCATCCATCAATGTTAATTCGACATGATCTTGAATCAGCTCAATCGTGGGGTCACGGTCGATAACGAGGGGCTGCAACTTGTTCAAAACCACTTCCGTAATTCGCCCAGCGACACTGGCATCAAATTCACCCGCCGCACGTCCCGCCCTGGTGATGGCTGCGCAAATTCGATCTGGATCGAAAGGTGTTCTTGTACCGTTTCGCTTAATTACCAACGGTCCCACGCCGGCGGCTGTAAACCAGTCTGTATTGCGCATTAGGATACCCCCGCATGTGGTGAAAAACTCCATCCAGCAAAGACGGTTAGCCTGCACATGTAAATATAACAGCATGTGTATATATTTTTAGTATCTTCCACCAGATATTGCGCCTTTGTCAATGCCTGTATCCGTCGCTGCCAGCGCTCATCCGGCAGGGGATTTTCTGGAACAAGGATCCTGAACAGCCTGTGGATAACTTTGTGGATATTTTATTGGCCAAGGCGTTCCGTCATGCCCGTGGAGTACCAACGCCGAACGGAACACTTCACGTAACAAAAAATATTTATATAATACAATAAATTAAACAATCTACTGAAACATGATTCAGAACAAGTTCACGTAACTGCCGTTTAATCTTTTTGTGGAAAACTTTATCAAGCCGGGCAGGATCTTGGCTGTCAGCGCGGTTAAGATTCGTCCAGGTCCATGCCTGTTTTGTGCGTTTTTCCTACCGCCGGAGCAGCGCCCCGGTCATGGCTCGCCGCATCTTTGCCGCCACCTGGTCCGCCGACAACCGTCTCGCCGTCGGCTAGCGCATGGTGCCGCGCCCAAAATTCGTTTCATTAATAGAAAAATCGTATTCGTATAAATCATCATAAAAATCATACAGAAAATATCTAATAAATTATATTACATAATAATTTTAAATAAATAAATATAATTAAAATATCATATAAACAATATGTTGAAAAATATATGGCAAGTTTACGGCTTGATAATGCCGCTATTTCATCAGAAAATTCGTCTCCGCCGAAAAATCGCCCATGCGGAGGATATGCTGGCATGCACCGCCACTCTTGGATATACTCCATCGACGGAGAATTATGATGAAATGCCCTTCCCGTTGCGGGGAGTGAGCCCACTCCGCTACCGCATGGCACAGAATATGGTAGCGACAGAGGGCACGGCACTGTTCACCTTTAGACCCTCTGACCAGGTTACGCATGAGTAGTCATCCAGCGCCATCCGCGCTGCGCAACGGCGATGCCTTATGGGCGGCGCTGTGTGTGCAGTTGCAAGAACAAACCACCGCCCAGCAGTTCAATACCTGGCTGCGCCCCCTTCGTGGCGAGTTGCATGGTAACGAGCTGCACCTTTTCGCACCCAATACCTTCGTCATGGAATGGGTGCGGGAAAGGCTGATAGATCTACTGGAAACGGTACTCGGCGAGCTTGCACCCGGAATGATGCTTCGCCTGGAACTCAGCACCGACGGCGCGGCGGCCCTAGCCCCGGCGGCGGCTACTCCAGTCACTACTGCGATCACCGATCCTCGCAATGGCAACCGGCTCAACCCGGGCTTTTCCTTCAAGTCCTACGTCGCAGGCAAATCCAATCAGTTGGCCGTGGCAGCGGCCCTGCAGGTCGCCAAAAATCCGGGGAAATCCTACAACCCTCTGTATATCTATGGCGGCGTTGGGCTGGGCAAAACGCATCTCATGCAAGCGGTAGGAAATGCCATTCTCCAACGCGATGCCGATGCCAAGGTGCTCTACGTTACTTCCGAAGGCTTCATCATGGACATGGTGCGTTCTCTGCAACACAACACCATCAATGATTTCAAGCAGCGCTACCGCAAGCTGGATGCCCTGCTCATCGACGACATCCAGTTTTTTGCGGGCAAGGATCGTACCCAGGAAGAGTTTTTCCACACCTTCAATGCCCTTTTTGACGGCGGTCGGCAGATTATTATCACCTGCGACCGCTACCCAAAAGAGGTGGATCGCCTGGAAGAGCGACTGCAATCACGCTTCGGCTGGGGGCTGACGGTCGCCATCCAACCCCATGACCTCGAAACCCGCATGGCCATTGTCCTCTGCAAAGCGGAAGAAAGCGGCATTGATCTGCCTGAAGAAGTGGCCTTTTTCATCGCCGAGAAAATCCGCTCCCATGTCCGCGAACTGGAAGGGGCGCTGCGTCGGATCATCGCCCATGTCAACTTCACCCACAAGCCTTATAACCTGGATACCGCCCGGGAGGCCCTGCGTGACCTGATCGACGTGCAGAAGCGCATGGTCAGCCTCGACAACATCCAGAAAGTCGTGGCCGAGTATTTTCATATTCGCGGCTCCGACATGCAGTCCAAACGACGCAGTCGCAACATCGCCCGACCGCGCCAGATGGCCATGTGCCTGACCAAGGAACTTACCAACCATAGCCTGCCGGAAATCGGCGAGGCCTTCGGCGGACGCGATCATACCACCGTCCTCCACGCCTGCCGCCAGATCGACAAATTACGTCAGGAAGACACCCAGATGGATGAAGATTACCGCAATCTGCTACGGATTCTTGGCGCATGATCCAGCACGCGCACAAACTGTGGATAAGGCCCTGTATAACTTATGTGCCAACTCTGTATGAAAAAGAGGGCCCTTTTTTATCCCCAAGCATACCGGCTTATCCACAACTTTCCGACAACTTGCCAAAGCCCATTCGTCTATCAAAAGTAATGGGTTATAACACCTTTCCACAAGCTAGCTGGCCATTAATAATAACAGTAGTTAAAAGGAAAAATATAAATTTTATATATAAAGCGGCCCGATCAGCCCCCTTTCAGACCTGGCACTCAAGGAGCAAACCCTGATGAAAATCACCATAGATCGCGAAGATCTCCTGCCTATTCTGGCGAATATGGCAAATATTGCCGACCGGCGACCGGTACAGCCTATTCTTGCCCATGTCCTCATCGAAGCCGCAGGGCAACATTGCCGATTCGTCGCCACGGACCTGGAAGTGCAGCTTTCCGCCGACCTGGATCATCCGGTAAATGCTCCAGGCACCTGTGCTGTACCGGCCCGCAAGCTCTATGACATCTGCCGCGCTTTACCCGAACACACACCCATAGAATTTCACAAGGACGGGGAAAAGCTGCTCCTGAAAGCCGCTAAAAGTCGTTTCACCCTGCATGTGTTGCCCGCCGATCAATTTCCCTATCTCAGTACTCACAGCAGTCGTTGTCAGGGTAACTGCAATGCCAAAGCCTTTCGCGAAGCGCTTGCCGTCACCGCCAACACCATGGCACAGAATGATGCGCGGCTTTTTCTGAACGGCGTCCTCATCGAGGTCGAAGGCCAGGAACTGCGTCTCGTAGCCACGGACGGTCATCGCCTGGCCATGATGACCCTGCCTTTTGCCAACAGTCTGGAAAGCGGAAGCTACCAGGCCATTCTGCCGCGCAAAGCCGTTCTCGAACTGCTGCGGATTCTCGATGATGGTGATATCGCATTGGAAATGTCGGACACCGGTTTCCTACTCAACGATGGCATGCAACAATTCGCCTGCAAACTCATCGACGCCAAATATCCCGATTACCGGCGGGTGATTCCTCAAGGACATCCTCGCTTCGCCATACTTAATCGCCAGACCTTCAAAAGCGCCTTGCAACAAAGCGATGTCCTGGTGAGCGACCGTAATCCGACCACCCATCTACACCTCAGCAACAACCAGATGACCCTGCGCAGTTGCAATGAGGAACAGGAGGAAGGCGAGATCCAAATCCCCGTCGAGTACCAGAATGATACTCTAAATATCGCTTTCAACAGTCGTTATCTCACGGATACCACCCAGATATTCGCCCAGGAAAATTTGCGGATGCGCGTCAAGGATAGCGACAGCAGCGCAGTTTTTACTCCGGTAGATGGAGATAACCCCCTGTATATCATTATGCCTGTCCGCCTCTGAAATGCCCCTGGAGGCCCTGCACATCCAATCGGTGCGTTGCATAAAAACCCTGGATCTGAAAGCGGATCAACGGTGGAACTGGTTGATCGGCGCCAATGGTGCGGGAAAAAGCTCCGTGCTGGAGGCCATCCATATCCTCGGCACGGGGCAAACCTGGCGACGCAATCCCCGCCATGTGCAGCGGGAGGATGACAACGAATATTTGGTCAGCGCCCACCTGCCTGATCATTTTCTCGCCCTGCGTCGACGTGGCGAAACGCGGGAAATACGCTATGATGGTGAATCGCTCGCTTCAGCCTGGATGCTGCTCGACATTCTGCCACTGCAAAGTCTGCACGATGACAATAGCCATTTTGTTGCGGGAACGGCGGAAGACCGCCGACGTGTACTGGATTGGGGCATTTATTACGCGGATCACTACTATGGCACGGTGTTTCGCCAGTACCGGCGGGCTTTGCAACAGCGCAACGCCTGGCTGAAAAGCGGTTATGGTCAGCAACCCTGGGATGACGGCGTCATTGCCACCGGTGAAGAAATCCAGCAGCGGCGGCAAGCGCATCTGGCCACGGTGCAGCCCGAAGTTGCCACCCTCTGGGAACGTTGGTCCGGATCACTTTCCGGACTTAGCCTGCATCTGCACAGTGGCTGGAAAGAGGGCTTGGCGCTGGGTGATTGCCTGCTGCGGGATCAGGAACAGGATCGCGAAATGGGTTACACCCACAGCGGCCCGCACCGCGCCAATCTGGCGTTTCGGGTGCGCGGCAAAGCGGCACTGGATATTCTTTCGCGCGGCCAGTTGCGGGTACTGGGTCTGGCCTATCGCCTGGCGCAGGTGAAGATCCTGAAGCAGGCAGGCTTGCCCCTGCCGACCATACTGATTGACGATTTTGCGGCGGAGCTCGATGCTTCGGCGCGAGATTGGTGGGTGAAAGAGCTTGATCTGCTGGGTGTGCAGGTCTTTGCCGCCGTCACCGCGGCCGGGCAGATTCCGGCGGCGGTGAGTCGTGGTGGTCATTTTTGTCTGGCGGCAGGCCAGCTTGAGAAGGAAACAGCATCATGACGGGAATATACGATTCTACCAGTATCCAGGTATTGAAAGGGCTGGAAGCAGTACGCAAACGCCCCGGCATGTATATCGGTGATACCGATGATGGCAGCGGTCTGCACCACATGGTTTTTGAGGTGGTGGACAACGCCATCGACGAGGCGCTCGGCGGTTATTGCGACGCCATCGTTGTTACCATCCATGATGACGAATCGGTCAGCGTCAGCGATAACGGTCGCGGTATTCCTGTCGACATTCACGCCGAAGAGGGGCGGTCTGCTGTCGAAGTCATCATGACCGTACTGCATGCCGGTGGTAAATTTAATGACAATGCCTACAAGGTTTCCGGCGGTCTGCACGGGGTCGGTGTCTCGGTAGTGAACGCCCTTTCAGAAACGCTCCAGTTGCGTATATTCCGCGATGGCTATGTCTGGACCCAGGAATATCATGATGGCGAACCCCAGGCACCCGTTGCCCGCGGTGAGGCGTCACGCAAGCATGGCAGTACCATCCGCTTCAAACCCTCGCCTCAGGTTTTTGCCGATACGCATTTCCACTTCGAGATTATCGCTAAGCGCTTGCGCGAGCTGGCTTTTCTCAATTCCGGCGTGCACATCACCCTGCTGGATGAACGGGGCGGACGGGAAGAAGTTTTCCATTACGAAGGCGGTATCCGCGCCTTTGTGGAGCATCTCAACCGCAGCAAAACCGCCATTCATCCCACTGTGATCACCCTTAGCGGCGAGCGCGACGGCATTGTCGTTGAAGCCGCCCTGCAATGGAATGAAGGCTATAGCGAGGCGGTGCTCTGCTTCACCAACAATATTCCCCAGACCGATGGGGGTACGCATCTGGCGGGCTTTCGCGGCGCGCTGACCCGTACTCTGAATCAATATATGGAACGGGAAGGCATCATCGCCAAGGCTAAGGTGGTGGTGAGTGGCGAAGATACGCGTGAAGGCCTGACGGCGGTGCTTTCCGTCAAGGTACCGGATCCCAAATTTTCTTCGCAGACCAAGGAAAAGCTGGTTTCCAGCGAGGTCAAGCCGATCGTGGAGTCTTCCATGTCCGAGGCGCTGACGATATTTTTGGATGAGCACCCCAAAGAGGCGCAGGCGATTGCCGCCAAAATTGTCGAAGCGGCACGGGCGCGGGAAGCCGCTCGCCGGGCAAGGGAACTGACGCGCCGCAAGGGCGCGCTGGATATCGCCAACCTCCCCGGCAAACTGGCCGACTGCCAGGAGAAAGACCCGGCCAAGTGCGAAATTTATCTGGTGGAGGGCGATTCCGCCGGCGGCTCCGCCAAACAGGGCCGTGATCGTCGGCATCAGGCTATCCTGCCCTTGAAGGGTAAAATCCTCAATGTGGAACGGGCGCGTTTTGATAAAATGCTTTCGTCGGATGAGATCGGTACCCTCATTACGGCCTTGGGCACCGGTATTGGCGCTGGGGATTTTGATGTGGCCAAGTTGCGTTATCACCGCGTCATCATCATGACCGATGCGGATGTCGACGGCAGCCATATCCGCACCCTGCTGCTGACCTTCTTCTACCGGCAGATGCCCGAACTGGTGGCGCGCGGCCATATTTATATCGCCCAGCCACCTCTCTACAAGGTCAAGAAAGGCAAGGATGAGCGCTATATCAAGGACGACATCGAATTGGCCGCCTACCTGCGCGAAATTGCTATGCAGGGCGCCCAATTCCGTCCTGCGGCGGATGCTGAGCCGGTAACTGAGGAGCAACTGGCCGGCATGATGCGTCAATACCAGAATATCGAGGCTTTGGTGCAGCGCTTGGAGCGGCGCTATCCCGGTACCCTGCTTTGGGCGCTGGCCACGTTGCCGCCTGTTGTTACGGAGTCGGCGGATAGCGCCGCCTGGGACGATTTCGCGCGACGGCTCCGCGCGGCATTGGAGCTCAACGCCCTGCCCGCCGAACATTACACGGTGGAGCGGGTGGGCGAAGCAGAGGCCTTGCGCCTGGTGGTCCGCCGCGAACATCACGGCAGTCAGGAACTACGTTTCTTTGATCAGGATTTCTTTGCCGGTGGTGAATACCGGCATCTGGCGGATTATGCGCGGGTGATTGAAGGTAATATCCGTGCCGGCGCGCGGATGGAACGCGGCGAGCGAGGGCTTACCGTCAGCCGTTTCCGTGCGGCTATGGACTGGCTTATGGCTGACGCCCGTCGGGGTATCGAGATTCAGCGCTACAAGGGTCTGGGTGAAATGAATCCGGAACAGCTTTGGGAGACCACCATGAACGCCGAAAACCGGCGTCTGGTGCGGGTGGATGTGGAAGACTCCATCGCTGCCGACGAGGTCTTTTCCATGCTCATGGGCGATGCCGTGGAACCGCGTCGCCGCTTTATTGAGGATAATGCACGTTTCGTATCGCGACTCGATATCTGATTACGCGGCAATATGCTGATCAAAACGCAGGGGGGGTATGGGCCAATGGATGATTTCCATGCGCCCGTCGGTATGTTCGACCAGCGCGGTACAGCTCTCGACCCAGTCGCCGTCGTTGTAATAGAGGACGCCGTCAATAGTTTTTTGCTCGGCATGGTGGATATGGCCGCAGATCACGCCAGCGTAACCGCGGCGTGAGGTTTCTTCGGCCAGCAGGTGTTCGTAGTCGTTGATAAACTGCACCGCTTTTTTTACTCGGTATTTGATGTAAGCGCTCAGGGACCAGTGACGGCGCAGGCCCAGGCGCCGGAACGCACTTTGCAGCAGCCGGTTGCTCCAGAGCAACAGGGTATAGCCATGATCGCCCAGACGAATGAGCCAGGTGGCGTAACGCATGGCGGCATCGAACTGATCACCATGGATGACCCAGAGCTTTTTGCCATCGGCGGTCTCATGCACTGCTTCCCGGAGGATGGCAATGTCGCCAAGGGCAAGGGCGTTGCCCTGGTTTTGCACGTAGTCGGAGAGCAACTCGTAGACGGGATCGTGATTGCCGCAGACATAACGTACTATTACCCCGGAGCGGGCCAGACGGAGCACCTTCTGGACCACCGTATTATGGTTGCGAGGCCAGTACCAGCGCACTTTGAGGCGCCACAGATCGATGATGTCGCCGACCAGATAGAGCTGCTGGCAGGAGTTGTGGCGAAGAAAGTCCAAAAGGCTCTCCGCCTGACAGCCGCGGGTGCCGAGATGGACGTCTGATAAAAATATGCTGCGATAATGGGCCATGGGGCCATCCTGAAAAGGTGACATAACCACATATTGCCAGCAAAATATGACAGTTTGATGAAAGCTGGCCGCAGTGTAGTTGCCGGTATGCCTCTGGAGATCATGGTGCTTAACCAGTTTAATTTTGAATACAAAGAACTTTTTACTGCTGAAGGTCTTGTGCGTCTGGATGGAGAATTTCTTCGATCCCTGGCGGAAAAGGACAAAACCCTGGCGGAAAATTTGCAAATCTACCGTGCGGCAGGCGCTCAGCCTGCTGATAAGGCCCAGAGTGAGTTTTTGTTATGTCTTGCGCCGCATCTTGAGCGGTTTATCGCCCGGCTTTTTTGTGTGGAGCCGGAGGTGGCGGAGTTGCAGGCCCGGACCCGCAGCCATGATGTCGTCATGGATT